>OHEQ01001006.1_pt1 | contig 12255 bp, 8 predicted proteins | sample 1567321 | NCBI WGS metagenome assembly OHEQ01 (sample SAMEA3879598, study PRJEB24766) | human gut metagenome | biome: human-associated habitat; feature: feces | place: USA | collected 1985/1987
CTTAATTGCAAAGATCTGTTAAATAAAAACTTAACTTCTTCATTCATATTTAAAACTGAAATATACTTACTAAACTTATCATTTCCAAAATCTATATAAAGTTTAGCAAGAAACTCATCTATAAAAGAAGAACTTACAATATCAATATTTGAAAAATCAATAATCATTGGAGCATCTTTACGATTTATGATATTTGTAACATCTAAACGCAATTCTTTTCCAGAAGCTCTTGTGCCTGTATCGTTTGCATATTCCTTAACATTATATATAAGCCAATCACTATCAACTTGTGCCATATCTTCATCAATTCTTATATCAAAATCATCAATTCCTCCGATACTTTTTAGGGCTTCTTTCAGATCGATTTCGTGAGTTAAATGGACTTGGAAATCAACAATTGTACCACGATGTTCGTTTGAAACTATTGGGTTATTTGTCCATTCTGTAAATTCACCGTTTTTGTACATGAGAGTTGACTTGCCGGAAGATATAACAAGCCTGCCACCATTTACATTAATTATTTGAGATAGTCCATATAAGCCATTACCTTGACCTTGACCGTCGCTAATGCCCTCTTGAATTGCAAGTCTGATTGCATCAATTTCGGACTCTGGTTTTGTTTTTCCTTTTGAAAGCGAGTTATATATTCCTATACCACAGTCATATACACAAATAGCTAATCTTTGCGTTGTAGTATGATATTGTGCCATAACATATCCGCGTTTGCTTTTGCTATGTAAAAGTACATTATCCATAATCTCATAGATGCACCAAGTTAGTCCGCCTAAAACGCCTTTTTTACATTCCACAGTTCTGCTAATACAATCTCCAAAGGCTTGATTTAATGCAACAGCTTGTGGGCTATCGCTATTATCTGCTTCATAGACAAATATTTTGTTTAATGGATTTCTAAATTTATTGATTTTCTCAACAGGTAGATTTAGAGGATTTATAAAATTACATGTTTCCAAATAATGATTATTTTTTATTGTAACATTAATTTCAATATTATAAATGATTTTAAATTCTTGTATCAATGCAGAAATTGGTAAACAAGCATCTGGGAATATATGCTCTCTTGCACAAAGACAAATAACCTCAACCGATTTGATTTTTTGCTTTAAGGCATACCTAATAGCAGCCTGCATATTCACAATGAATGAAGATACACAAGCTGGGTGATCCATTTTATATATAGTTACAGTATTTCCTTTTACAATAGTTGGTCTTCTCTGTGCCATAAATTAATCCTAATGTTCATAATTCGACTTTGTCTAAATAAATAATAACACCTGTAATGTTATAGGTCAATCTATATTTATAAATATTATTGACATCGCATGTTGATAATGTTAAAATTAGCTCATAAGCGAATAAGCATATATGATAATAACTAAAGATAAGAGGAATGCTTTTGAAAACGTATGGAGAGTTAATTAAACAAGCGTTATCAGATAGTGATAAGTTTAATACTGCGAAAGAGCTTGCAGACGAGTTGAATATTTCAGCTACACATTTATCTGATATTCAAAAGGATAAACGACTTCCTTCTATAAAAGTTCAAAATAAAATTAAAAAAGCTTTAGAGTCGGAAAGTCATCCCCCAGATGAATTTGATGATTTAGCTGCAAAGTGCTACCCAGATGATAGAGTTGTAGCAAAGGATTTAGCAAAAATAATCACAAATAGTAAAAACACAAGAAAGTTAATTAGAAAAATAATCGATTTAAAATTAACGGAAAAACAAATTCAAAATATAATTGATAAAATTATAAATGACATATAAATTAATTTGAAAGGTGGAGCAATTATGGGAAGTAAAAAAAGTATTGAAGAAAGAATAGAAGAAATTGGAAAAAAACAACTTGATGAAGGAAAAGTTGTGCATTTCACAAAAACGGAAAATATAAATGCAGAAATAGAAGATGCATTAAAAAAAGCACCATCAAAAAGCGGAGGTTCAGGTGGTAATATGCCAGACATAAAGGTGTTTATTACCACAAAAAGCATGCGAAAGATTCCAGTTGTTATTGAAGTTAAAGGAATAAATGGTGATTTAGTAAAATTTAATAAAGAGGGTCAAATTGATAACTACAATAAAAACAATGAACCAAAATTCAGTAATATTTCTAAATATGCTGTTAATGGTGCTATTCATTATGCAAATGCAATTATTGCAAACACATTATCTTACAAAGAAGTTGTTGCTATTGGTATGAATGGGTTTTATGCTGGCTCTGACATTATTACAGAATTTGGTGTTTATTATGTATCTGCAGATAATTATTGTATTCCAAAAAAGATAGGCGAATATTCTGACTTGTCTTTTTTGTATAATGAAAATATAGATCAATTTATTGATGAGATTGATTCGCTTTCTTTAAGTGATGAAGAAATTGAACAAAAGTCAAAAGAATATGAAAACGAAATAGAAGATAAGTTAAAGACATTAAATCAGACAATGCAAGATGATCTTCAAATTGGAGTAGGTTCTAGGGTTGAATTGGTTGCTGGTATGATAATGGCTGGCTTAGGTGTAGAAAATAAAGTTTCACCGTTAGAAACCACTGATTTAAAAGGAGAAACAGGTAAACGAACTAATGATGGTAAAAAAATCATTGATAAAATAAGCGATTTCCTATCAGAAAAGAATTTGCCTGATGAGAAACGTGAAATGATAGTCAATGATTTATCAAGGGTTTTTATTTATTCGGATTTATGGAAACCTGTTGAAGTGAAAAATGATGACGGTGCTGTGGTGAAAACCGAAAGTAAACTTAAAAGTATATATTCTATTGTAAGAAGAGATATTATGCCAATTTTTACTTCTGCAAAACATCTTGATTTCACAGGAAAACTATTCAATGTTTTAAACGAATGGGTTGATATTCCTGATAGTGCTAAAAATGATGTTGTGCTTACTCCTAGATATGTTACGGAACTTATGGCTAAATTAGCACAGGTTAATATGAATAGCTATGTTTGGGATTATGCTACAGGTTCAGGCGGCTTTTTAGTTTCTTCAATGAAGTTAATGATAAAAGATGCAGAAACACGTATAAATAGTCCTAGTAAATTAAAAGAAAAGATAAAAGAAATAAAGGAAGAACATTTATTAGGAATTGAAAAACGCTCTGATATTTATTTGCTAGCTGTATTGAATATGATTTTAATGGGTGATGGTTCGTCAAATATAGTTCATAAAGATAGCTTGCGTGATTATGAAGGTATTTATGAACAAGGAGAATTGAAGGGGAAAAAGTTCCCTGCAAATGTATTCCTATTAAATCCACCTTATTCGGCTGATGGTAAGGGAATGATTTTTGTAAAAAAGGCACTTGAATCAATGAATGGTGGCAGAGCTGTGATTTTAATTCAAGAAAATGCAGGTAGTGGCAGTGGATTGCCTTATACTAAAGATATTCTTGAGAACAATACGCTTGTTGCAAGTATTCATATGTCAGATATATTTTGTGGAAAAGCAGGTGTTCAAACAGCAATATATGTGTTTGATATAGGGATTCCTCACAATGTAAAGAAAAATGTAAAATTTATTAATTTCTCAAACGATGGATACACCAGGCAAAACAGAAAAAGATCAGGTGCTAATGCCAATTTAAAAAATACTGATCATGCAATTGAACGTTACGACGAAATTGTAGATTTAGTATTATATGGTAAAGCACAAACAAATTATTATACAGGAGAGGATTATGTTGAAGAACCAATCACGTTGAATGGAGATGATTGGACTTTCATGAAACATGCAAAATTCGATATTGTACCTAAGGAAGAAGATTTTAAAGAAACGATAAATTCATACTTAGGTTGGAAGTTATCTTCAATGTTGAAAGAAGGTTGGTAATGAAATTTTGTGATTTTAAATTAGATAAGCTATTTCAGTGGCAATCTCAAAAAGAAATTGATCCACTGAAAATATCTTCATTAGAAGACCATAAGATGGAAAAATATCCTTTTTATGGACAAGCTACAATTAACAATGGAATAATCTCATATTTATCATTGTGTGATGATGTTTTAAACAATAAAGAGGGAAAACCAACTATACTCATTCATTCAAATAATGGTAATATTGTTTATCTAGAAACACCATTTTATCTAAAAGATGGGCATGGTGCTACAAGTGTGTTACAATCACCGAATTTAGATGAAAATACAGCATTATATTTGATAACTGCTATACGTAAAACATTATCAAAAATTATTACTTGGAGCGATAAAGCAACTAAGACAGTTTTAAAAAACACTTTTATTTCTTTACCAGCAATAGATAAAAACACTCCTGATTATGAATATATGAAGAAACAAATTCTCAATATGAAAAAAAGCTATAATGATAAATTGTGTGCGTTAGCCAGCAAGCTACAATTAAACAGTTCGTTGTCGGAATTTGAAAAGGATGTTTTATTTAGAAAACAAAAAACTAGCTCCAAAAGGGTGGATGTATTATTTGATATACATCCTACAAAATCATATGGATTAACTAATGATAAACTATATGCTACAATAGGTTGCACACCAGTTATATCAAATTCTTCAGTGAATAATGGTATTGGAGGTTATGTTGATTTAAAACCAACAGAGAAAGGTGGTATAATCACTTTTAGTGATACGACAACTGGAGCCGATACAGTGTTTTATCAACCAGATGATTTTATTGGATATTCTCATATTCAAGGGATGTATCCTTGGAATCCAGAACTTTGGAATGAAAATTCAATGTTGTATTTTATAGTTGCATTTAAAAAAGCTGTTGGTAAATGGTATGATTGGTCAACAAAATTAACAAGAGATATTTGTAATTCATTGGAAGTTGAGTTGCCTGTTGATGATAATGGAAACATTGATTATAAATATATGAGTGACTATATTTCAGCACAAAAAAAGTTATCATATGCTAAGTTAGAAAAATCCAATTTATAAAGTTGTTCTTGTATTCTGATGGTAAAATTTTGATTACATATATTTTAAAAGTGGAGTAAAGATGAGATTATCGAACATTAAAATTAAAAATTTCAGATTGATTATTGATGCAGAGTTAGAAGTTGATGAAAACACAACTTTGATCGTTGGACGTAATAATACCGCAAAAACCTCATTCATTGATTGTATTGATAAAATAATTAATGGAAAGTCGTTTTCTTATGATGATTATCCTTTAGAAAAAAGGAACGATTTATATTCTCGTGTCAAAGAATATATGAATGGCGAAATAACATTTGATGATTTTAAGTCAAAAATAGATGTTATTTCTGTTGACTTTTTTGTTGATTATAGCCTTGACCCTCAAGATGCTTATCTGGGGGCATTATCTCCATTCATTATAGATGTTGACGAATCAATTACTACTGCTCTGATTCATGCGGAATATGCTTTTAAAATGGATGAGAAAAGCTTTAAGGAATTAATGGAACCATGTTGTTATAAGGAAAAAGAATTTTCTCTAAATGATGATGAGATAATAGCCACATTCAGCAAGAACTTTGCTAGAATGTTTGGACTATCAATCTATGCTGTAAACCCTAATAATGCAGATGAAAGACAATTAAAAAGCTTATCTGAATTAGAAAAGCTGTTTCCGTTTTATTTGATTCCTGCTGAAAGAGTATTGGGAGAAGATGGTAATCAAAATGACAATTCTTTAGAAGCTTTAATAACTGGTTATTTCAATGTTGAAGAAGATGATTTAGACCCAGATGTTAAAAAAGAAATAAAAGAACTAAAAAAGGTTGTGGAAGATGCTAATAAAAATGTTCAAAAGCAAAGTGATGATTTATTAAGCAAGGTCGTTCAAAAAGCAGTTGGATTTGGTTATCCAAATCGTGAAGAACTACAACTAGCAGTTACTACAAAATTAAGTATAGATGAGCAAATCAAAAACCAAACGAAATTAGCATATAAAACAGATACAAATCAAGAAACCCTTCCTAGCTCTCATAATGGTTTAGGTTATAAGAATTTGATTAAAATTCAATTTTTGTTAGCAGCTTTCGCTAAAAAAGTTGAACAAAGTGGTGCTGCGTGTATTCCATTGTTATTTATTGAGGAACCAGAGTCACATATGCACCCTCAAATGCAAAATTGTTTTGCTGAATATATAGAAGAATACCTTGAAAAAATAGCATCTATACATATTCAAACTTTTCTTACTTCGCATTCAGCACACATTGCAAATACTGTTGAATTCTCAAAAATTCGCTATGCACAAAAGACTCTAAATGGTGTAATATACAAGGATTTAAAACAGTTTGCTGATACTAATAAAGAAAACTATGATTTTATAAAGAAATACTTAACTTTAACTCGTTGTGATATGTTCTTTGCTGACAAAGTTATTTTTGTCGAGGGTGCTGCTGAACGCATACTGTTGCCAGATATGATTTCTAAATGTGACAAAGAAAATTTGTTTTCATCAAGAACATATAAATTACCTGCTCAATATTATACAATTATTGAGATTGGTGGAGCATATGCACATATTTTTATTCCATTTGTCAAATTTTTAGATGTTCCTTGTTTGGTGATTACCGACATAGACTCTGTAAGTGACACACGAAAAAAAGCGTATGTTAGTACGGCAACAAAAACATCTAATTCCACTATAAAATGGTGGGTTAAGTCTGCTAAGGGACTACCGAAAACATATAAGCCAATTTTGAAGGATGTTTTGGATTTGTCAAATGAAGAAAAAACGATAGGAAAATGTCATATAGAATTTCAAACATCAGAAAATGGATTATGCGGAAGATCGCTAGAAGAAGCTATCAAAAATGCTAACCGCACATTATATGGTATAAATAAGGGTTGTACGGAAGAAATGCTTGAATTTGACGATAAATGCAAAACAGATTTTGCATTGAACTTGATATTTGAAAAACCTGAATATCAAGTTCCACAATACATTAAAGACGGCTTGGTATGGCTTAATGATCAGGATGTGCTTTCATAAGGAGAAAATATATGAGTGAAAATAATCTTGGTAGTAATTATTTGGAAGCAAAATCTGAAGCTGATAAAGTTGATTTAGAAATAATTGAAGCATTAAAAGATGGAGTAAGTTTTAGAGTAGAAGCTGGTGCAGGTTCTGGAAAAACTTACTCTCTTAATAAAGCAATAGAATGGATTCAAAGCAATAAATGGAACCAATATCGCTCAAATAATCAAAATGTGATTTGTATAACATATACTAATGCTGCAGTAAATGTGATTGTTAAACGATTGTCAAGTGATTCGTTTATTATTCCTTCAACGATTCATTCATTTGCATGGAGTGTAATTAAACAGTTTCAAGGTGCTTTGAAAAATTTGATTTCAGAAGATGAATCTTTAAATAATACTGAAGGAGATTTTTCTGAAGTTACAGAAATACGTTATACACTGGGTCACCGTTATGTTGAAGACGGAATACAATATTTGCATCATAATGATGTTTTAATTCTATTTGAAAAACTTTTAGATAATGCAAAATTTAGAAAAATATTTTCAGATAAATATCCGCTAATCTTAATAGACGAATATCAAGATTCATATAAACCTATTATTGATAAGTTTATTGAGCATTTTATTTCCACTGAAAAAGGTCCACAATTTGGATTTTTTGGCGATGCATGGCAAACTATATATCAATCAAATAATGCTTGTGGATTAATAGAAAACGAAAAAATCAGAATAATAAAGAAAGGTTCAAATTTTCGTTCCGCTCCAAAAATTGTTGAATTATTAAACAATCTTCGTCCTGAATTGCCACAAAAATCTGCAATAGATGACTTTCAAGGTCAAGTTGTAGTTGTAACTTGTGATGATTATACTGGAGCACGTCGTACAAGAGGATATTTTAAAGATGATTTGCCTGTTGATGAAATAAAGGAGAGAATTGATAAGTTAAAGGATTCCATTAAATCTTCTGTCCCAAGTGAAGAAACTTTAAAAATATTAATGATTACACATAAGGTTTTAGCAGCTCAACAAGGGTATAGAAAATTATTAGACATAATTGACGAAGGATTGAGAGATAAACAAGATCCGTTCTTGTTATTTTTCATGAATACTATTGAACCAATATATGAGGCTTTATGCATGAACAATATGCAGTTGTTATTTGACTCTCTTGGGGTAAAACAATATCCAATTAAAACTAAAGCAGAAAAATCAAAATGGAAAAATTTTGAAATAAATATCGGTGAATTAAGAAAGCAAAAAGCGATTGATGTTCTAAATGCGGTAAAGTCATTTGGATTAATACCTATACCTCCTAATGTTGAAGGCTATATGGAATTATATAATAGTGCACCTGATACTATTTATAATTCTTCGTCAATAAAGGATGTTTTGGATATAGAGTACAGTCAGTTTTTATCTGCAATTGAATTTTTATATCCTGATTCAGATTTTTCTACAGAGCATGGTGTAAAAGGCGAAGAATACGATAATGTAGTTTTTGTAATAAGCAAGGGGTGGAATCAATACCAATTTGAAAAATACGCACCTATGATTAATGGAACTATCAGTATTCCTGACGAAGATAAAGCAACATATGAAAAAAATCGTAATTTGTTTTATGTTTGTTGTTCGAGACCAAAGAAAAGATTGGTTATATTTATAACCGTTCCTGTTAATCAAGATTTAAATAATTTCCTGACATCGGTAGTTGGAGCTAATAACATATATACATATTCACAATTTATGGCTAATCTAAACGATAATACAAATTTCTTAATTTAAAGCATTGAATTCTAGTGTTGCTTGTGTTATATTAATGGCAACAATATGGCAACAGAAAAATTTATAGGCAATAGGTATTAGATAATACTGATAGCCGGGACAATGTGAACAATATTACCTGTGCTAAAATGTTACGGTTGCAAAACCTTGAATCGAATGGGAGTAAATGGTGCCCGATGACTTGCAGGTAAAAACGATAATGCATTTAAGGCTTCCGCTTTTGCGGGAGCCTTTTTTGTGTGGATTTATTGCTGGTGGTTGTTTTTTGTGGCGAAAAACAGAAAAAATTCTCCAAATCCCTTGACGAAAAAGGGGGAAATGGGTAGAATGAAACTAGTTAGAAAGTTTTTTAGAGAGAGAAGAGGTATGACTATGGGTCGGCGGATTTTGGCTGTGTTGGCGGCGCTTTTGGCGCTTTTGTGGGCAGCGGTGCCGGCCTATGCAGCTTCGCCGGCGGTGGACAGCGCCTACTTGACCCGGGAGCCTTGGCAGAATGTGCCGGTTACAGAATTCCGGGCGGATGGTGCGATGGGCTATTACCAAATCTATGCCGACACGGACAATCATTGTCTGTATTTTGCGGTGAGTATGCAAGATCAGCAGGTGGAGCCGGGGGCGAATACCGCCGCCGTTGCGCTGAATTTGCAGGTGTCCTCTGCCAAATTCTCCACTAAGAAATTTACATTTACAACCGGCGCAGACAAGGCGCTGCAAAGCTACGACGGCATTGCCAGCGGCTGCAATATGCAGGTGGAGATACTGGAAAACAGCGGCGGTTACGGCATCGCAGACGGCAATGCCTACTTTGCCATTGCGCTGGATAAAAGCCTGTGCGGGCCGTTGACGGTGCGGCTGGATTATAACTGCGGCGAGCGGGGCATTTGCCTTTTGGAGCGCGCTGCTTTCGACTACACTTTGCCGGAAAAGACGACTGCAAGTCGCAATGCGCGCGTCGGGACAAAGCAATCAACCCGGCAAACCACAACGAAAAAGAAAAAAGAGACCACCACCAAATTCACCTACACCGGCACAGTGCCCCACACGGCCAAAAGCGCTCGGAAAAGCAGCGCCCAAACAGGGAGAAAGTTTGCGTACACCGGCGGGACAAGCCCCGGTGATACGGAGGAAGAACTGCCAGTACAAACCGGCGGCACAGCCGTGCTCACCGACGATACATACACCGCAGCGGTGGCGCCTACGCACCGCTCTACCGTAGCGAATATTTTAATTTATCTTGCCATTGCCTTAGCCACAGCAGCCGTGATTGCATTGGTTGCAGGGATCATCAAATCCCGCAAAGCCAAGCGGGAAGAAGCCCGGGAAAAACAGAGACAAGAGGAAGAACAGGAAATCGAGGATTACGACGAATAGCAAAGCAGAAAGCCACCGATGATCGGTGGCTTTTTGTTGCAAGTCAAACCCCACCTTGGGCTGCGCCGAATAAAAGTACCAACTTCATACATTTCCTACAAAAAAAGAACCCGCTGATGTCAGTTCATCAACGGGTTTGTCGGCTTGGGACGATTTTAATCCGGGTCACAGAGAGGACAGGGCGCCGAGAGTGGCGGTGCCGACGAAAGCATAAAACAGCGACACTGCCACTACGGAGATGACCCACATAATAATGTTGGCCCAAATAAAGTTCTTTTTGTTCTTATTGGTGTTGGGGCTGCACAGCCACACGATCCAGCAGATCAAATTCACCACCGGCAGGGAGGAGAGAATGAACATACCCACATACTGGCCAATGCTCATCACCTGGGTGGTGGGATCATAAGCCGGGGGCACCGGTTGATAGGGCGGCTGATAGGGTTGTTGATAATTGCCCTGAGGGTTCGGGTTTTGTTGATTGTATTGGTCCATTTGGTACTTCCTCTTTTCTTAAAAAATGTGCAGAACTTTGCACCCATAGCATACCATACTTGGCATTAGCTGTCAATTCTTGCCTTTGCCGGCAAATTTACGGCGCAGATCCCGATGGTAACTAGTGCGCCGGACAGCAGATAGCGCCAGGAGAAAGGCTCCCCCAGCAGCAGGCAGGAGAGCACCACCCCCAGTACCGGAATAAAGGCGTTATAAATGGCAATCTGCCCCACCGGGTGGTAGCGCAGCAGTTGGTTGTAAAACGAAAAACCCACGGCAGACACTGCCACCAGCGCCGCCAGGATCAGCAGTCCCTTGAGGTGCACACCCACCGGGTGAGCGCCCATCAGCAGCCCGGCAGGGATCAGCAGCGCGCCGCCCAGTGCCAGGGAATGGCCGGTAGCCACAAGCGGGTCCATTTTGCGGGTGACCACCCGGGTCAGCAGTCCACCTGCCATGGCGCACACACTGCTGCACAGCAGCATACCATCGCCGGAGAGGGTGAACTGCCCGGCGGTGCTGCCCAGGTTGATGAGCACAATGCCGGAGAACCCCAACAGGCAGCCAAAAATTGACCGTAGGGTGAGCTTTTCCCGGAACACCACCGCGGCTGCCAGGATCAGCAGAAAAGTGCCCAGGCTGTCCAGGATAGACGCCCGGCCGCCGGGAGAATTGGATACGCCCAGATAAAAGAAAAAGTAGTGCAGCGCCGTGTTGACCAGACCAAAGAGCACCAGCTGCCACCGTGTCTTGCCCCGGGGCACCGCAAAGGAGCGGCCGCACAGCTTGGCTACCGCCAGCACCACCAGACCGGCCAGCAAGAACCGCGCTCCGGCGAACAGCGCCTTGCCGCCGGTGTCTGTGCCGGCAATGCCAAAGTCCGCCAGACCCAGCTTGATCAGGGGAAAGGCGCAGGCCCAGCTTAGCGCCGCGCTGCCGGCAAACAGGGGCACCCATTTTCGATTTTCAAACACAGAGGCATGGCCCATTTTGTTCTCCGTTCTCGGCACACAGCCGCAGATCATCCTTTGTTTTTGCCGGATTATTGTATAATAGCCGCCGCCAAAAGTCAACAAACGCGCACCGTCGCCTGCCGGCAGCGTCAGTTATACTGCCGTTCAAATAATTCTTCATAGGTGGTGCTCAAAATCTGCCGAATGTGGCGGATCTCGTCCGGATAAATATGCCGCTGCCCCACCTCGATCTTGGCCACGGCGCTGCGGGTGATGAAGCCATCTTGCTCCATGCCCTGCAGCATGGCGGTGACGCTGGAGCGGCGAATGTTGAACCATTGCTCAATGTCGCGCTGGTAGACGTCGCGGCCCTGGCGCTCGGCACGGACGATGTCGCCCAGCACCATGCCGCGCACGCCCGACAGCTCCGAGCTGACCTCGGCGTTGATGCGGGCATCCAGCGCACGGCGGATGAGCCGCGAGGTCTGGTTCAGCAGTGCGCCGAAGTGGGCATCCGCGCAGCAGCCGCAGTCATCATACGATGATTCGTGCATTTCTTCCCTCCTTTACGATTTTTGGGTCCAAGAAGTTAGATTTCGAATTGTTCGTTGTCTAACTGTTCGTTTGCGTACTTTACCAGTATAACACCGGATCGGGGAATGTCAAGAGGGACGGCGCAGAGTTTTTTGTATAGTGC
>OHEQ01001026.1_pt1 | contig 12020 bp, 14 predicted proteins | sample 1567321 | NCBI WGS metagenome assembly OHEQ01 (sample SAMEA3879598, study PRJEB24766) | human gut metagenome | biome: human-associated habitat; feature: feces | place: USA | collected 1985/1987
ATGTGCGATATCCGAAGAGGTTACTTTCTTCTTTCTCATATCTTTACTTCTTTCAAATGCATACGTTTCCGGCACTCCTCGCAGTCCTTAAGTCACGTTAAGTCACCTAAAGTGCTGTACGTCCTTCCAGTGCACGCAGAAGCGTCACTTCATCAATATATTCCAGATCGCCGCCGACCGGCACGCCGCTTGCGATCCGGCTGACCTTGATTCCTGTCGGCTTGATCAGTTTGCTGATATACATCGCAGTAGTCTCCCCTTCCAGGCTGGAATTGGTTGCGATGATCACTTCATCCACATCCCCCTGAAGACGCTCCATCAGCTCTTTTAGCCGGATATCTCCAGGTCCGATCCCAAGCATCGGGGAAATTGCGCCATGAAGTACATGGTACACACCGTTATATTTTCCAGTCTTTTCATAAGCTGCAAGATCTCGGGAATTTTCCACAACCATGATCGTCTTATGATCCCGCTCCTCGCTGGCACAGATCGGGCATAATTCTTTGTCAGTAAGCGTGCAGCATTGCTTGCAGTATCTTACATTATTTCTTGCATCTACCAGTGTCGCTGCAAGCCGTTCTACCTGTTCCTTCGGCATATTAATGATATGAAAAGCCAGCCTTCCGGCTGACTTTGCTCCGATACCAGGCAGTCTTGATAATTCTTCGATCAGTTTACTGATCTGACTGCTGTAATAATCCATGGTGTTTCCATTCTTTCATTTATAATGTTCCAATACGGCTATATGCCTTCTTTAATATTAAAGGATAACGGCGATTTTTACAAGAAGTGTTTTTTACGGCATATTTTTTGAAATTTTTGTACATGATAAACAGGTAACCATACAAAAACAATAGATTACACGTCCCGCAGGCAAATCTGCTGCCGGAAATAAAAGGAGGACCATATGGCATCTTATGTAGCACCTGGAATCAAAGACAAATTCGAGACACTTTCAACGGATCTGAAAAATCTGATCCTGGAGCGAAATGTAGAGCTTAATAACATGCAGGATCTGATCCGCGTGTTAGAGCAGATCGTAGAAGAAGGGGAAGCCGAGTAACCACGGCCTCCCCTTCTCTTTTATGCTTATCTTTTTTGATCTGCAAAATACAATTTCTGTGCCCGTAACAATTCCTTACTGAATGTTAGTTACCTCATATCCTGCATCTACAACGGCTGCTTTTAATGCATCCGCACTGACTGATTCCTCTGCGGTAACAACTGCATTTTTGTCCTCTAAGCTCACCACTACCTCAGACACACCCGGTACTCCTTTTAAAGCCTTCTCAACGGTTGCCTGGCAGTGTCCGCACATCATTCCTTCAATACTTAATGTTGTTTTCATTGTTTGTTCCTCGCTTTCTGATACATCACTTTTTGTTTTTATTTCAGAAGTGACCGCTCTGTTTTCACAGACCGCACTCTCCTGTTCCATGTTACCTGTCTCATTTCCGGATGAAGATTTTTTTCCAAGCTTTACCCATCTAAGGCGCAGTGCATTACTTACTACACAGACGCTGCTTAAGCTCATGGCAGCCGCACCAAACATCGGGTTTAATTTTAATCCCCAGATCGGATATAAAAGTCCTGCCGCAAGCGGAATGCCGATGCTGTTATAGAAAAATGCCCAGAACAGATTTTCCTTGATATTTCGGATAACCGCTTTGCTCAAACGGATCGCCCCGACCGCATCGATCAGGTCATTTTTCATCAGGACGATGTCCGCGCTCTCAATGGCTACATCCGTACCTGCCCCGATCGCGATTCCCACGTCTGAGGAAGCAAGCGCCGGCGCATCGTTGATACCGTCTCCGATCATTGCAACTTTATGTCCGCTGTTCTTTAAGGCGGATATCTTTTCTTCCTTCTGTGTCGGAAGCACTCCGGCAATGACTTCATCAATTCCTACCTGATCTTTGATCGCCTGTGCCGTCACTTCATTGTCACCGGTTAACATGATGACATGGATTCCGTATTCTTTGAACTGTCTGACCGCTTCACGGCTGGTCGGTTTTACGACATCCGCAACGGCGATCACGCCTATGATCTGTGTTTCATCTGCAAACAGAAGCGGTGTTTTGCCCTGTTTTGCAAATTGTTCCATCTCTTTTTTTATCTCACCGGACAGGGCAACGTGTGCCTCTTCCATCAGCTTTTCATTTCCTGCATAGTAAAGTCTGCCGGAAGATAAACGTCCTTTAATTCCTTTTCCAAACAGCGCTTCAAAGTCATTTACTTTTTCCGGAACGATGTTCTTTTTCCCGCAATCGGAGACAATCGCTTCCGCTAACGGATGCTCACTTCCCTTCTCAAGACTGCCCGCAATCTTAAGCAGATCGTTCTCTGAAATTCCTGCATAGGTTCTGATATCCGTCACAACCGGTTTTCCATAAGTAATGGTTCCGGTCTTGTCCATTACAACGGTATCCACAATATGTGCTGTCTCTAATGCCTCTCCTGATTTGATCAGGATACCGTTTTCCGCACCCTTTCCGGTTCCAACCATGATTGCCACCGGTGTTGCAAGTCCAAGTGCACACGGACAGGAGATCACAAGAACTGCAATTCCGCAGGACATTGCAAACTCAAAATCTGCCCCGCTTGCCAGCCATAAGATAAATGTTACGATCGCGATTCCAATAACTGTCGGGACAAAGATTCCCGCAATTTTATCGGCCAGACGTGCGATTGGAGCCTTACTCGAAGATGCTTCCTCCACAAGACTGATGATCTGTGCGATCGTCGTATCTTTGCCGACACGCGTTGCACGCGCACGGATCAGTCCGGCTTTATTGATGGATGCAGAGATTACTTTATCGCCTTCCTGTTTTAACACCGGGATGCTCTCTCCGGTGATTGCGGATTCATCAAAAGAGGATTTTCCTTCTAAGATCACACCGTCCACCGCAACCGACTCTCCCGGCTTGATCACGAAAATATCCCCCTGCACCACATCTGCCGCATCAATGACCTGTTCTTTGCCGTCGCGCACGACTGTCACTGTCTTTGGTGCTAAGTTCATCAGCTTTGTGATTGCCTCACTCGTCTTTCCTTTTGACTTCGTCTCAAGATATTTTCCGACCGTGATCAGCGTAAGAATTGTTCCGGCGGATTCAAAATAAAGATCATGGCTGTACTGATGTACCAGTTCCATGTCTCCGATACGGAATCCCCAGCCGATCCGGTAAATCGCGAAGATACCGTATACCGTCGCCGCAGTTGCTCCCATTGCGATCAGACTGTCCATGTTTGGACTCCTGCGCGCTAATGTTGTAAAGCCGTTGCGGAAATATTTCTGATTAACAAACAGGATCGGAAGTAAAAGCAGGAATTGCGTAAATGCGTAAATGACTGCATTTTCACTTCCATGGAAAAACTTCATGGTAAGCGGCGGCATCGGAACGCCAAGCGCGTTGTAGATCATATGTCCCATCGACACATACATGAGCGGTATCAGAAATATCACGGATATGATCAGTCTTGTCTTCATGTTTTTGATATTCTTCTGCTGGATGGAAACGGCATCCTCCGTCTCCCCCGCCTTTACTGCTGCTTTTCCGTCTTCTTTTACCGAGGCACCGTATCCGGCATGTTCCACCGCCTCAATAATCTTTCCGGTATCAAGCTTTGTCTCATCATACTCGACCTGCATGCTGTTTGTCAGCAGGTTGACACTGACTGTCTTTATGCCCTCCAGTTTGGAAACACTCTTTTCCACATGGGAGGAACATGCCGAACAGCTCATGCCTGTTACGTCAAACTTTTCCTTCATGTCAATCTCCATTTCTAAATACAAACCGTTATTTCATCAATTTTTTTAACAGTTCACAGAGTTCGTCGACAGCCTGCTCATTGCCTTCTTTGATGTCTTCGGAAACGCAGGTTTTAATATGGCGTGCTAACAGCTCCTTGTTAAATCCGTTTAATGCAGCCTGGATCGCAGATACCTGTGTGACGATATCCACGCAATATCTGTCATCTTCCACCATGGCACGCACTCCCCGCACCTGTCCCTCTATCCGGGAAAGTCTCGTAAGCAGTGCCTTTTTTTCTGCACTCTCACGCTGTTTATGCTTCACATTATCTCCGTTTGCGCTGCATTTTTCACATGCCATCTGTCTACCTCCGGTCTGTATAGTCTGTGCTGTCCCTGATTTTTTATCACGGTTTTACCATTTTATTGTATACCATATACCCCTATTGGGTATCTTGAATTTACACCACGATCTGCATTTTGTCAAGAGATTTTCTAAGTGTTAAGAATTTTTATCAACAAACTTTATTCTCCGCAATCCACACAGTGTGATCAGCATTGTCACAAATTCCGCCGCCGGGAAGGCCATCCATACCCCGTTTAATCCAAATATTGCGGACAGTATAAATGCAAAGAAAATGATCGCCACAAAACCTCGGGAAATCGACGCTGCAAATGCATATTTTGTAGATTCGACAGCACTTAATATGGCAGTCCCTACGATATTGATCCCGGCAAATAAAAATCCGATAAAATAGATCCGCAGTCCAGTTTCTGCGTAGTCAGCAAGCGTCCTGTTATGTTCGCCATTAAACACTGCAGTCACCACAGGTGCAAACAGGTAAATAAAAATAACCAGAAGTACAGAGACGCCTACTGCAGTCGTAACCGCCATTTTTAAATAAGTTTTCACATCTTTATGAATATCCCTGCCATATGCCTCGCTGACTAACGGCTGGGAGCCCTGTGCAATTCCGTTAAACAGGGCAACTGCAACAAGTGATGTGTTTGCAACCACGCCGTAAGCCGCCACTCCGGTATTTCCGGCAAGTCCAAGGATGATCATATTAAAGACGACCGTGATCACACCGGATGAAATCTCTCCCACAAAAGAGGACACACCAAACTGACAGCAGAAAAGTATTTTTCGCAAAGATGGCAGCATCGGCTTAAATTTTACCGTACATTTTTCCGAGCGGAAATGGATACAGCAGATCAGGATGCCGACCACCGGGGAAAGTGCCGTTGCAAGCGCAGCTCCTTCCATGGAAAGTCCCAGTGGGAACATCAGTACATAGTCAAACACAATATTGAACAGACTGCTGAATAATGTCGCAGCCATTGCGATCGACGGATTCCCATCGTTGCGCACAAATGCATTGCAGATATAATTCCACATAAAAAAGGGCGCAAAACTCATAAAAATGCGCGTATAATTTTTCCCAACCGCAACGATCTCTGCATCCCCGCCAAGCATGGCGATCAATTTATCCGGGAAAAATATTCCTACAAGCATAAAAAGCAGGCCAACAATCAATGCCCATGACAGTGCATGGAAAAAGTATCCGTCTGCATTCGGATGTTCCTGATTCCGCTCGATCACCAGACGGATCGCTGAACCGACACCCATCATTGCCCCGATGGCAAAGATCATGTTGTAGACCGGCAGTACCAGATTGAGTGCGGTGATACCATCCGTCCCCACCGCAACAGAAATAAAGTAGGTATCTGCCAGAATATAGACAGACATACCTACCATGCCAAGCATGTTCTGCGAGACATACTTTACAAATTTTTTTAACATCATAATCCCCATTTTATCAACTTCAATCATAGATTGTGCACTTCTTGGACAATGCTATTGTCATGAATAATAGACCGAACACAAAATTTCAATATTTTCTATATTCGGTCTTATACCCGTTTTACTATTTAATTTTGATGATTAAGAACCCATTGCAATAAACCATTATAATCTACGCTTCCCGATGCAACATTAAGAATTGTTTCATATAATTCTTTTTGCGTATATTTAAGTTCTATCCCGTTCAACGCAAGAAATACAAGCATTGCATGTGTTCCAATTCTTTTATTACCATCTATCATACAATGATTCTTTATCAGTCCATATCCTAATCTTGCAGCTTTCGCCTGTATTGTCGGATATAATTCGTCCCCTCCAAAGGATTGAAAAGGCGTTTCCAAAGCCGAGTCCAATAAATTATAATCTCTGACTCCATCGCTTCCACCAGTCTGCTGAATTAATTGAGTATGAAGCATAAGGATCTGCTCTTTGCTCAATTTTTTCATTTAGCCAGCACCTCATATGCTTCCCTATTCTGTTCCATAAGCTGCTTCGAAATACTCAATACATCATCATCAGATGCTATCATATCTTTATCCGCTTTACTAAAGTCTATAACAAGGTATCTTGGTACATTGTTTTTCAAAATTACTGCTGAACCGCATTCATCTACCAGTCGTGCAACCTTAGAAAAATTCTGGTTTGCTTCGGAAATTGAAACCATTGTATTTGTATCTATAGTCATTTGAACACCTCCATAATCTTTTTACAATAGTATACACATTTTTTAGGATAAATTCAACCTAACACAAACAGGCAGGTCGTATCCGACCTGCCTGACTTATTATTCTGATTTCTCTGAACCTTACTTTTTATGTTCTTTTATATAAGCGCTTTTCCAAGACTTCTGCACGCTTCTAATGCTTCAGCGTCCGGTGCTTCATGTGCGATCACACCTTCACCATTTACAACAGTTGCTCCTGCTGCATTCATGCGTTCTTCCCAGTCGCGCATCCACTGTCCGTCACCCCATCCGTAAGAACCGAATAAAGCGATCTTTTTGCCTGCTGCAAAGCCTTCTACCTCTTCTACGAAAGGCTCCATCTCGCTCTCCTCTAATACTTCAGCTCCCATTGCCGGGCAGCCTAATGCAAATGAGGATGCAGCTTTTAACTCATCTACGGATACTGCAGATACCGGAACAACGTCTGCCTCTCCGCCTGCTGCCTTGATTCCCTCTCCAACTGCATTTGCCATTGCTTCCGTATTTCCCGTCTGGGACCAGTATGCCACGATAATCTTGCTCATATTTCCTCCATTCCTGTGCTTATTTTTGCACATTCATTTTATACAAACGGATTCCTGGTCTCGCACGACGCCTTTGCCGCATCAAGCCGGGTGTTTTCCGTTTTTATCTTATTTACTTTCATCTGAAAATCCAGTCATACATCAAATGATAGAATATGCTTTTGTAAACATTCTGTTATCATGAGTCCATCTAGGCAGACTCTAACATCTTGCCGTAAAGCAGAAGTTCATGGATTTCCATGCCGGACGATATCAGGCGGATCGCGTCTTCCTTTGCCTGATTGTAGCGGTCAAATGTTATTCTTGCCGCATCCACATCTCCATATACTTTCCAGTAACCGCAATATAGGTAATTGCGTCCCTCGTTTCGGATAAAACCTAACACATCTTCTACAGGATAACCCAAGAGCAGTCCAAGCTCATGTGGAAAAGACAGATGATCCTTCATATATTTTTGATAGCGGGCACACAGTTTTTCAAAAATGTCGATAAGGCGTAATGTCTGATACCCAAACAATCTCATCGTTTCCTTCACATCTTCTTCGTTCAGATAAGCGAGTAGTTGTTTTTCACGAAAAAGCAGGAATATTGTACGATGTTTTGTCTGGTAGAGTGTATGTACAGTAATTTCTGTATTACGGAACAAATCTTTCACATCTTCTTCGTTGCTCTTTGTCACCGTAAGAAGATTTGACAGTTTGATTCCCGTAAGAAGCGGGGCACATTGCAGTGCCAGTTGAGTCTTTAATTCTTTTTTATCCATCTTCTCCAGAATCTCTAACACTTCCCTGCTCATGGTCATCTCCCATAGAACAACAGATCTCTCGATCCATTGTTTTAACATATATAGTTAGTTTATCCTAACTCCTGTTTAAAAAAGAAAGAGTTGCTAGAACTCATTTCCTTTTCTGATAGTTAGATTACACTAACTTTTGTTATTTGTCAATAACTTTATTTAATTTTTCATTTTTTTTCAGGGGAAATCTGCAAAACCGCGAAAACACGCCTTTTTTCATTCCTCCAGCGCTGCATTCATGACTTCCATCTTCTCCTCCGCCTCATAGATCAGGCGGCTGCACTCTTTCAGTTCGTCCGAAAAATCCATCGTGACGTCCTGATAGAGCGACTTGTACTTGATGTCGTGCTCCAGGCTCGCCCAGAGATCCATCGCAAGGGTGCGGATCTGCAGTTCAACCGGCACCATCTGTTTTTTGTTCATAAAATAGACCGGCACACGGATAATGATGTGCAGACTGCGGTAACCGTTGCCCTTCGGCTGCGCGATATAATCTTTGATCTCCATGATATGTATGTCATCCTGCGCCATCAGGCGGTCACGGATCAGATATACATCCTTGATATAGGAACAGACTACGCGCACTCCGGCGATATCGTAAATATTGTTGCACGCTGCGCCGAGTGTCAGATCAAGGTCCTTTTTCTGAAGCTTTCCCAAAATGCTTTTCGCCGATTTCAGCCGCGTATCGATGTGATGGATCGGGCAGCGCAGTTTGCGGTATTTGAACTCGTCCTCTATGATCTCAAGCCGCGCGGTCGTCGCGCACATCGCCGCATTGTACATGCGCAGGATCGGATCAATCGTCTGGGAAAACTGCTCCTTCATATCCGCGATATGCTCCATGTCATCATCGACCATGCCGCGCACCAACATCAGACTGTTTTCCTGCGCTGCATCCGCTGTTTCTTCTGCATCTTCCACCTCCACAGAAGCCTCATACTGCTCCTGCTGTTTCTCATCCTGTACAAGTGTCTGTCTCTGTATCATAACAAAAACCCCGTTTCTAAATTGTTTTCTTCTTCATTGTCACGCCGTCTTTTCGCATAGCATCTGTTGAGCGTAACTGTCTCTCACTATAAATATTAGTATAACAGATACCGCCAGAAACGGCATAAAGTCTGTATGAAATATTTATAAACAATTTAAAAACAGGGTTCTATTTTCTATAATTCGATGCCGCAGCCTTTCATCAGCTCTCTTGCAGAATCTAAGGAATCTACGCCGTGAAGGTTTTTGATCGGCGCAAATTCTCTCTCACGCACTACCTCATATGGGATACAGTCATCCATCATGTGCACCATATCAAGCACCAGTGTCTCGAATTTGTATCCATTTGGCTGCTCCGGTTTCACAAATGTGCCGTCCACATCCATGTATGGGATCTTTTTCTCTACCACATGGATCGGCATTCTTGCGTCTGCGATCTGCTCTAATTTCTTTTCTGAGAACAGATAGTTTAAGATTACGCCAAAACCGTATTTTAAATCACCGTTTTCTTTGCGCGCCGTCGCCATCTCCTCTGTCATCTCGTAGTATTCTGCGATCGAAGGTTTGCCATCTTCCGTACAGAGTACACCGACACGTTCGTCCGGTGCAGCTTTTCGTACTACTTTTGCACCACTCTCGCATCCGTAAGCGATGGTTGCGCCGACAAACATCGGGTCTGCGATGCGCTGTAAGCAGTTATCTACGGCAAATACGTTGATCCATTCAATACCTCTTTCTTTGATATCAGAAAGAAGTCCTGCATTTACCATAGATGAAAACCAGCCGCCGTTGCCGTTTGGAGACATTGCCACCTCAGTCTGGGATTCCATATAGATCCGTCCCTCATAATCGCATGCCGGCACCATTTCCTGTACGAAAAATTTCACATAATCTTTCGGATAACCAAAGTAATCATGTTCCTCAAAAAAAGCTGTCGTATCTGCGTTGTTGATATTGCTTGTCATAATATAAAGCGGTACATATACTCCTGCCTCATCTGTCACGTCCATCAGATTGCGAAGCAGCTGCTCAAATAAATATAACTCTTTGGCCACTCCGATATTTAATGTTCCCTTTGGCCGGTCAAGTCCAAGGCGGGTTCCCTGTCCGCCCGCTAAAAGCACCGCACCGACTTTTCCCTCACGGATCGCCTTTAAACCGAGTTCTTTGAATTCAGCCCCTCTTGCCTCGATCTCGCTAACTTCCACTGCATCTAACGGAGCAAATACACCGCGCTCATTGACAGTTTCTTTTCTTTCAATGTGTTCTAACACTGAAAAATCAATCTCCTCTAATCGCTTTGTCAGTTTCTCATTCTGCTCTGTGGTATTTTTCTCCATCATCGCCTTGATGTATTTCTGATTATCATCTTCCCAAATTTTCATTCGCTTCTCCATTTCTTATCTTATAAAATAGCTGCATCACGGTTTTGTACTCATACCATCTTCAGATATGCATAACTTTTCACATACGCAACCCACTCTCTATATTATATAATAGACTTCTCATTCCCGCAACCAAACCTTAGTTGAAACCACGGAAACCCTTTCCGATAATCTCACTGCTGTTTGTGATTGCAATAAACGCAGATGGCTGGTTCATACGGATATAATTACGAAGTTCTACCGCCTGACTCCGCTTCATGACCGTTAAGATCACCGTCTTCTGATTGTGCTGGTAAGCACCTTCTGCCTGATAAACCGTAGCACTGCGGTTTAATTCTTTTGTGATAAATTCACAGATTGGCTCCGGATCGTTGCATATAATCGTAAAATACTTGCACAGGTTGATACTCTCGATCACATTATCGACTACCAGAGATTTTGCCAGAAGACCGCACATGGAACAAAGACCTGTCTGCGCATCAAATACAAGACAGGATGCAACGACGATTCCAAGATCCACTAAAAATAATGCTGCTCCAATGTTCAGCTTCGTATATTTCTTTAAGATCATTGCAATGATATCTGTGCCACCGCCAGATGCACCAATATTGAATAAAATGGCTGCGCTAAGCGCCGGAAGAAAGATTGCAAAAATCAGTTCCAATACAGGCTCAGTCGTAAGTGGTGCACTCATAGGAAACAACTTTTCAAGTGCTGACAATCCTACTGATGTTAATACACTGACATAGACTGTCTTGGCACCAAAACTTTTTCCTAAGAATAAAAAGCCCAACACCAGAAGCGCCATATTGATAATAAATGTGTAGGAACTTGCCGATGCTTTGCTCATTGCTGAAAGCACAACAGCAATACCAGTTACTCCTCCAAATGAAAAATTATTTGGAAACTTAAAAAAATACACGCCAACTACTAAAAGCAGTGTCGCCACTGTGATCACGCCATATTCAAATGCCGTTCTCGCAAGCTTCGCCTTCATTTTAAAACTCCCCTATTCTCTTTTGTTATCATTTTTCTCTGCCTGCTATTATAGCATAGGAATTTTGTTTGTCAATTGAAAGCAGCCTGATTTGCAGCTTTATAAAACCAGCGAAGCTGTTTTTCCAGATCACATTGATTGTAAGACTACCTGGCACCAAAACTGATCTGGTGACTATGATAAACTGATCATCCATTTACGCTTTTTAAATATAATCAGTGATACAACTAGCCTGAATATTTCTTCTGTGGTGAGCAGCGTGTATACACCTACGATTCCCCAATTAAAAACATACGCTGCAAGCAGACACAGAGGTATTCCAATGCACCATGTACCAACAATATCAATCACCATGATAATTTTTGTATTGCCGCCGCTTCTGATAATTCCTCCTCCAAGAATCATATTTTCAACCTTAACAGGTGCATATAAAGCAAATATAATCTACACGATAAAAACCGGTATAGACTCCTGAAAAAATAATAAGCAATGACGATACGGCTATTGCACCGGCTAAACCTGCATACATAATCTTCTTAGATTCTATATACCTGCCATATTCGGTATGTATCCCGATCTTTCAAGTTCTTGCTGAACACGTTTTATTGTTTCATCAGAAATTTTTTCTGTTTTACCATGAATTACTTTTGAAACAGTCGCTGTGCTAAGACCTAACGCATCTGCAACATCCACAATTCGAACCCTATCCTGTTCCATGCTAATTCCCTCTTTTCCTAATCTTGTAATTACATGGTACAACAGAAATATTATTTTTTCAAAGGTTAAACGCGTAACCCCCACAAAATTTTTAGTAATGACAATTACAAAAAATTCCGCAAACCTTTCCCGGCTTGCGGAACCTTCCAAACATATTATAATTTTTCCACGCACCGGATCAGTGCATCCACATTTTCTTCCTTCGTGGCCCAACCGGTACAGAATCGCGCGCAGCTGTGTGTGGCATCGATCCGTTGGTCATAGCT
>OHEQ01001027.1_pt1 | contig 11982 bp, 9 predicted proteins | sample 1567321 | NCBI WGS metagenome assembly OHEQ01 (sample SAMEA3879598, study PRJEB24766) | human gut metagenome | biome: human-associated habitat; feature: feces | place: USA | collected 1985/1987
CCCGTTCTGCAGCTATAACGGAGTTTATATTTATGACCAAAAGAATGCTGATTGATGACACCCGTCCGGAAGAAACCCGCGTTGTCATCGTTAACGGAAACAAAGTTGAAGACGTCGAATTCGAATCAGCCAGCCGCAAACAAATCAAAGGCAACATTTATTTGGCAAAAGTCATGCGGGTTGAGCCTTCGCTGCAGGCCGCTTTCGTCGATTACGGCGGAAACAAGCACGGTTTTCTGGCTTTCGGCGAAATTCACCCGGACTATTACAATGTTTCGGAAGAAGAGCTGGCCTCAATTGACAAAGAAGTAGACGAGATTATCGAAGCCAAAAAACAGGCGATTAAAGAACGGGAAGCCGAGCGCGAAAGACACCGCGCCGAAAAAGCAGCCCAATACGCCGCCCGCGAAGAAGAGCGCAAAGCCCGTGAAGCCGCGGAAGCCAAAGCGGCAGAAGCAGCCGAAAACGGCAGCGAAACTTCAACTCCGGTTCAGGAAGAGGCCGTAACGGAAGAAAAAATTCCGGCAGCAGAAACAACTTCAGCACCGAACGAATCTTTGCCGGAAGCCGCGGAAACGACAGCAGAAAACGGCACTCTGACGGAAGAAACACCGACCGAAACGGTTCCGCAGGAAGAAACGGCGGCAGATTCACACAAGCATCCCCGCAAGAAAAGAATTTTGAAAAAGCGTGCCCGCAAAGCCCAGCAGGCTCCCAAAGAGGAAGCTGCCGAAACGGAACCGGCCGCACCGGAACAAGAAAAAGTGGAAAAAGAAGAAAAACTGACGGTTATGGCCGAAAGCACCAAAGAGGAAGAAGAAACCGTTCAGGAAGAAGTTGACGCGCCCCGGAAGTCAAGCACCTATAACAATATGGCCGAAGAAGACGTCGTTGAAGAAGATGACGATGAAGAAGACGACAGCGAATGTGATTTTGAAATTCAGCGCAAACTGATGAAAATCCGCAAATTATTCCACCGCAGCAAAATTCAGGACGTCATCAAAGAAGGACAGATTTTGCTGGTTCAGGTGGTTAAAGAAGAACGCGGCAATAAAGGTGCGGCATTAACGACTTATCTTTCTCTGGCCGGACGCTATTGCGTTTTAATGCCGAACCGCATCAAAAGCGGCGGCGTTTCCCGCAAAATTACCAATGTTGCAGACCGCAAACGGCTGAAAAACATCGTTAAAGAATTGCCGCTCAACAATGAAATGTCTATGATTGTCCGCACCGCCGGCGAAGAAAAAACCAAAGCAGACATTGTCCGCGACTACAATTATCTGATCCGCAGCTGGAATCAAATCCGCCTTGATGCTTTGAAAGGGAAAGCTCCGGCTTTAATTCACGAGGAAGGCAACCTGATCAGACGCGCCCTGCGCGATATGTACACCAAAGACATTTCCGAAATTATCGTGGACGGCGAACAGGCTTACAAAGCCGCGCGTGATTTTGTGAAAATCCTTTCCCCGCATAACCTGAAAAAAATTAAAGAAAACAAAAAAGGCGAGCTGCCTTTGTTCCAGAGATTTCAGGTTGAAGCTCAGCTGGACAAACTGCATGACACCAATGTTCAGCTGGAATCGGGCGGTTATCTGGTTATCAACCCCACGGAGGCGCTGGTTTCAATTGATGTCAACTCCGGCCGGGCAACCAAAGAAAAAGACCTGGAGGAAACCGCACTCAAAACCAATCTGGAAGCAGCCGACGAAATTGCCAAACAACTGAGAATGAGAAATCTGGCCGGGTTGGTCGTGGTCGATTTTATTGATATGGAAGAACAGAAAAACAATCTGGCGGTTGAAAAGCGCATGAAAGAGGCCATGAAAAAAGACCGGGCACGGATTCAGATTGCCAAGATGAGCTGTTTCGGCTTGCTGGAAATATCGCGCCAACGGATGCATTCCTCTTTCTTTGAAAGCAATTATCAGGTTTGCCCGCACTGCCACGGCAAAGGAATTGTCCGCACAATCGAATCGGGAGCGGTTTTTGTGTTGCGCTGTATTGAGGAAGAAGGCATTAAAAACCGCTGTTCACGGATTAACCTCTATCTGCCCAGCGAGTTTGCCCTTTATCTGCTGAATCAGAAGCGCAAATGCGTCAGCGATTTGGAACAGCGTTACAATATGGAAGTGATTATCTGCGCCGACGACTCAATCAAGAACATTGCCGACCTGAGAATTGAACGCATTAAAGCGGTTAAAACTCAGGATAAGGAAGAAGATAAGGAAGAAAACGGAACGGAAGAAAGCAGTTCTCCGCGCAACAGCCGCCGTCAGCCGAACAAAGGTGACCGGAAACCGCGCATCAAAGAAGAAACGGCTGCCGAAGACACACCGGTTCAGGAAGATGCAGCCGATACGGCGGAAGCTTCCGAAAGCGTCAAAGAAAACAGGAACGAAGACGGGCAGGAAAACGAGGGACGCCGCAGCAACCGCCGGCGTGACCGACGCAACAGATTTGACCGTCGCAACAACCGCCGCCGCGATCGCCGCAACTATAATGACAACGGTGAAAACGAAAACAACGGCGAAACAAAAAAAGAAAAAGCGGAAACGGTCATCTTGTATAACAGCCATGAAGATATTAAGTCTCCCAATGTTGCCGCTGCGGAAGACAATTCTGCAGAGAAGGCCGAACAGAAAGGAAAAACAACCTGGTGGAGAAAATTAATCAAAAGCTGACCGGCAGCAAAAAGAACACCGTATCAAGGCTAATCATCGGCTTCTGGCTGATATTAGCCTTTTTGCCGTTAAGAGATGCCTTGGGACAGATGAGCATCATTTCCGATGAAGAGACCGAACAATATCTGGCCAAAGTTATCCGTCCGATTTTTCAAACTGCCGGTATTCCGTTTAACCGCAATAAAATTTATATTGTCAATGACAACAGCCTGAATGCCTTTGTCGGCGACGGCAACAATCTGTTCATCCATACGGGGACGCTGCTGAAAGCAGATAACACCGACCAAATCAGCGGCGTTTTGGCGCATGAAACCGGACATATTCTCGGCGGGCATATTCTGCGTCAGAAAATAAAAAACCAGAGTATGCAGGAAGCCAGTCTGGCGTCTCTGGTTCTGGCCGGAGCCGCGGCCGCAGCCAGCGGCCGGGGTGACGTGGCCGTCGCCGTCATGCTGGGGTCACAGAGCTCCCTGCTCTCCAATTATATGGCTTACCGGGTCGAAGAAGAAAGCAGCGCCGACGATGCCGCCGTGAAACTTCTTTACAAAAGGCAGACATCACCGCAGGGACTGCTGCAATTTATGAAAAAAATTCAAAAACAAAACGCGTTAAACGGGATTGAAGAAAGCGACTATTTCAGAACCCACCCGGTTACGAGCGAACGTGTCCGCTTTCTGGAGCAGGCGGTCAAACAATCACCCTATCATCAGGATCATTCTCTGGACAATGAATTTCAACGCATAAAAGCCAAATTATACGGCTTTCTGCAAGAACCGGCACAAACATTTAAGCGTTATCCGCCGAGCGATACGTCAATCGCCGCCCGTTATGCCCAAGCCATTGCTTATTTTAAGCAGCTCAATTTCGGCAAAGCTCTGAGGATGATTGATGCCTTATCGGCCGAAGAACCGGACAATCCTTATTTTTATGAACTGAAAGCGCAAATTTATATGGAACAGGGCAATCTGAAAGCGGCCAAAGAAGCTTACGGCAAGGTTCTCAAACTTCGTCCCGACGCCGCACTGCTGCAGGTTGACTGGGCTCAGGCTGCTTTGGCGGTTTCTCCGTCGCCGGCAGAATTGAAAAACATTATTGCGGTCTTAAACCGCTCTTTGCAGCAACGCCCTTCGGCCATGGGCTGGCTGCTGCTGTCTCAGGCTTATGACCAAAACGGGCAGACGGCTTATGCCGAATATGCGGCTGCGGAATATTCGCTGCGAATCGGTGCCGCCGATATTGCCAAAAGGCAGGCCGAAAATGCCCAGCGCAAAAACCCGCCGTCAGCACTGCGGCTAAAACTGGACGATTTGCTGCGCCGGATAAAAAACACCTATCCCGATTTAAATGAAATAAAGCAACCCCGAAAGCGCGGCTGATTTTCCGGACCTTACGGTTTAGACCGCTTTCCCGTCAGTTTTTCTTTTTAAGTTCTTCCATAAAGTCCTGAGCGGACTGCGGCGCGCGATAAGTCAGATTACGCGGGCGAACAAAGCTCGGAATGTCATCGTCGCTGTCCGCGGGGCCGGCAATTACTTCGCTTTTGACATCTTCATCAAAATTTGGCAGCGGCACATTCATTTTCGCCTGATAGAGACAGTCCATTCCGCTGACGGGCTGGTAGAACTCATCCAATCCCCGGATATTTTCATGCATTCCGGTATAAAGAAAGCCGGCCGGATTTTGACGGCTGTATATCTTCGCAACGATTTTTCGCTGAATTTCGGGTGAAAAATACTGCAGGACATAGCGGCAGAAAATTACGTCATAACTGCCGCTGAGCGTCAGTTCGTCCATCAGATTGTAACGGCGGAATTCCACCATGGAAAGGATGTCGTCATTAAGCTGCCACTGCCCCTGATCCTGATGAAAATTTTCCAGAATCTGGCGCATATTCAGTCCCATCTGGACATCGAACTGGCTGAACAGCCCTTTTTGCGCCTTACCGATCGAATAACTGGAAATGTCGGTGCCGATAATGTTTACATTCCAGTCCTTAACGCCCAGAAGCTTGTGCTTAACCGCCATGGCAATCGAATATGCCTCCTGTCCGGTCGAACAGCCGAGGCTCCATATCCGCAGCTTTTTGGAACTGCGGTTGATTTCCCGCAGCTGCGGCAGCAGATAATTCTCAAAAGCTTTAAATACCGGATAGTCACGGTAAAAATAAGTGTCCGACAGGGTCAAGGCCTCAACAACCTGCCACAGCATGGCTTTCTGACCGATTTTTAGCTCGGCAATCAAATCTTCAACCGAAGCATAACCCTTTTCACAGATAAAATTATAAAGTTTTTTATCGATGATGAAATATTTGTCGTTGGACAAATCCCAACCGGCATATTGTCTGAGAAGGCTTAACACATATTCAAAATCGCTTTTTTTCATCGTTTTTTCCTAAACCAGGCCGAGTATTGACAATTTGCTGATAATGATTTCTTCGTCAAAGGGTTTCAGCACATAGTCGTCAGCACCGCCGTCCAAAGCCTCTTCTATTTTTTCAATATCCAGCAGCGATGAACAGAAAATTATTTTAGGCTGTTTCTCAAGCCGGGAATTGCGGATTTTATACATGGCATCAATACCGTCGAGCACAGGCAGACGATAATCCATAATCACCAAATCAAACTCGTTGAGCTGGCATTGTTCGACGACTTCTTCGCCGTCTTCGGCTTCGGTCACGTCAAAGCCCAGATTTCCCATAATCTTGGCAAAAAGCATTCTGATTATTTTAGAGTCATCGGCGACCAAACATTTTGCCATTTTATTCCCCCTGCTCCATCATCAGGCCGAAGGCCGGCGTTTCAATAAGCCTTATTACCTGTTTCTGCGAAGTCATAAGGCTTTTCAGATAGAACACCGGAGCATACTGGGCCATATTTTCCGGGCGGCCGCCCGACAAAACCGTTTTGATGTTTCTGATTTTTTCCGCAGACGGCGGCGTTTCGCAATGGGTTACGACAGCTAGCCGGCCGCCGACTTCGCGGGCTTCGATTTTGCCGCCTTTAATCAGCATGTCCGCCGCAATCATAATTCCGACCAGCGCCTGCCGGGCAAAAGCTGCCGAGTGAAGCTCCAGTTCCAGCGACAGCGGATAATTGCGGCTGCCAAGCGTTTTCAGATAATTTTCCGCAGCCGACTTTACCTGCCTGAAATCTTCAAGGTTGGCGTTGCTTAGGCCGAATGCCAGGCGGAAAAACTTCAGACGGGCAGAAAGAACCGAAGAGCTGACTTTGAGAATCGAACGGATATCATCCAGAAAGTCCATATCTCCTTCTTCAAGAAGTTCCACCGCATTGGACACGGCACCGACATTGCCGATGACATCATGGCTGATACGGGTGCAAATCAATTCGGCCAATTCGGTTTCTGATAAAATATCGTTCATCATATCCTCTAAAAACTATACAAATCGGTATTCATAAACTTCTGATCTTCACGCGACATCCGGGTGTAATCCAGTTCCCGCAGCATCGGATCTTCCAGAATCAGGCGCCCGGTGCCGGCCTGAAGATAAGGCTTGTTGCCGCCCAATCCCCAGATGACGTCATCTTTATTGTCGGGTGTACCATACTTTTGGTTAATTTTTTTCCAAAAATCATAAACTTTTATATTCCGCAGATAAATCTGCTTCTGGCTGTTGCCGGTGATTGCGGTTGCCGCTTCGCTTTTGTATGAAATGCGGTAGGCTTTGTTATTGGTGAAAGTGCTGGTAAAATAGACTTCTATTTCCTCTCGGGTGTCAAACTTGGAATAAGTGGTGCGCTCCACATACTGATAGCCGTTTTTCTTTGCCATTTGGATAACGCAGTTTTCCAAACGCTCATAGCCGACGACGCCGGATGCGCGGCATTTGTCTTCATTGCGCCAGCGGATAAAATTCGGAATATCCAGCTTTTGCACCGTGCGGCGGAAACCGCGGCGGATAAGAATATCATCAATCTGTTTGAAAGACATGCGGAGCATGGCGCCGGAAATATCAAAAACCGAGGCATTGGAACGCCGCACGGTTTTTTTGGACTTTTCAACCAGATTTTCAAGATTGACTTTTCCGGTTTGTTTTTCTTCATCACCGGCCGCTTTGGCAGAATCGGCCTCTCCGAGCGGCGATTTGATTTTGGAAATCCAGGTTTCTTCGACTTTCGGCAGCGGAATGAGCGAATCTTCCGTTGACGGAGCATTGGCCTGCAGATTATCGGTCAGGGTTTTATTTTTATCAACGACCGGGGCGGTTTCCTTTTCTGCCGGAGCTGCCGGAAGAGATGATGACGCTGGCGGCGGAGGAGGCGTGGCCGCCGAAGGAGCTGCGGCCGGCATCGGCGTGGACTGAGGTTCACCGTCCAAAGCGTCAAAGTCCAGATTTTCAAAATTCATATCTTCTTCGTCAAGCAATTTCGGCGAAGCAAGCAGCGTTTCCCCCGACGAAGGCATCGCCGCTGCATCGGCTTCCGCCGCAGCCGCTTCGGGATACAACAACGGATCATACTCTTCGCTGGCAAAGCAAAGAGCGGGAAAAAGCAGGGCACCGGCTGCCCAAATGATTAAAACTGGCTTCATATCACAGAATCGCTTCATCTAAGATTTTTTCCAGTATAGCTTTTTTTTAATATAATTCAAACGCTATACGCAGGTTATCAATAAGTTAGAAATCTTTTCAGGGTTTACTTTTGGCAAATTACTGCTATAAAAAAACAAAATTAAGGAAAGACAATGACCCGACAAGCTATTCATATTATCGGCGCCGGGCTGGCCGGTTCGGAAGCCGCCTGGCAGATTGCCGAAGCCGGAATTCCGGCGATTATTCATGAGATGAAGCCGCAGAAATTCTCTGCCGCGCACAAAAATCCGAACTGCGCGGAACTGGTTTGCTCCAATTCGCTGCGGTCAGATGATTTTGAACATAACGCCGTCGGCCTGCTGCATGAAGAAATGCGACGCTGCGGTTCCCTGATTATGGCCTGTGCCGACGCCACCAAAGTTCCGGCCGGAGGAGCGCTGGCGGTTGACCGCGACGGTTTTGCCGCCATGGTAACGGAAAAGCTCAGCGGGCATCCGCTTATTCGGTTTGAAACCGGTGAGCTGACGGAACTTCCTCCCGAAACGTGGGGCGAATCGATTATTGCCACCGGACCGCTGACCAGCGAAAAACTGGCAGACGCCATTTTAACGGAAGTTGACCGGCAGTCCCTCTCCTTTTACGATGCAATAGCTCCGGTGGTTTACAAGGAGAGCATTGACTTCAGCAAAGCGTGGTATCAGTCCCGCTATGACAAAGGCGACAAACTTGATTACATCAACTGCCCGCTCTCCAAAGAACAATATTATCAGTTTGTCGATGCTTTGCTGAAAGCGGAAAAGGCCGAATTTCACGACTGGGAAGAAGTGCACTATTTTGACGGCTGCCTGCCGATTGAAGTGATGGCGGAAAGAGGCATCGAAACTTTGGTTTTCGGCCCGATGAAACCGGTGGGACTGACCAATCCGCACAGTTCGGAAAAACCTTATGCCGTGGTTCAGCTGCGGCAGGACAACAAGGAAGACACGCTGCGCAATCTGGTCGGTTTTCAAACCAAGATGAAATACGGTGAACAAAAACGAATTTTTCAAATGATTCCCGGGCTGGAAAAGGCGGAGTTTGCCCGTTTCGGCGGCATTCATAAAAATACTTTTATCAAAAGCCCGCTGCTGCTCGATGCTTATCTGCGGCTCAAAAGCAAACCTCACCTGCGGTTTGCCGGACAGATTACCGGCTGCGAAGGATATATCGAAAGCGCCGCAGTCGGCCTGATGGCCGGTTATTTTGCCGCCGGACAGCAGCTAGGGACAGACCCGCTGCCGCCGCCCAGAACAACGGCTCTCGGTTCAATGCTCAGTCATTTAATCGACGATACGAATATTGAAAATTTTCAGCCGATGAATATCAATTTCGGTATTTTTCCGACTATCTCGGGAGAAACGACCGCCAACGGCAAATTCCGCAAACTGAAAGGCGCCGACCGAAAGCAGGCCTATTGTCAAAGGGCGCTGGCCGATCTTGACGTCTGGCTGGAGAAACGCCAATGAGCGACATGCGCCACAAACAACAAAAGGACGAAAATTTTCCGGTGGCTTCTTTTTTGTTGGGAAAAGGAAACCGGAAAATTGTTACCGCTTACTATAACTTTGCCCGCTACGGCGATGACATTGCCGATAATCCGGACTTGTCCGAGGCGGAGAAGACCAAACGCCTGGAACAACTGGAACAGGCTTTATACGGGAAAGCAGAGCGCGAAACGGAAGCTCATCAAATTGCCGAACCGCTGCGAAAAGCCTTCATAGCGGAGAATCTGAGTTTTTCGCTGGCCAGTGATTTGCTGACTGCTTTTCGGCAGGATGCTGCCTGTTTCCATTATGAAACCTGGGGGCAGCTGATGGCTTATTGCCAACATTCCGCGGCGCCGGTAGGACGTTTTCTGCTCGCTCTGCACAATGAAAACCCATCAACTTATCTGCCGGCCAATGCCTTGTGCGCCGCGTTGCAGATCGTCAACCATGTGCAGGATTTAAAATATGATGCAAAAACATTAAAGCGGGTTTATATTCCCGATGAACTATTCCGCCGGTTTGACGTTTCTCCCTCTGCACTGACCAGAGCCAAAAGTTCCAAAGCGCTTAAACTGCTGGTTAAAGAAATAATGTTTCGTGTTCGCGGACTGATGGAAGATGCGGCGATTTTACCGTCGATTGTGCGGAATCTGCGGCTGAGACTCGAAATCTGCGTTATCTTTTCCTTAACCAATATTATGGTAAAAAAAATATTAAAAGGAGATGTTTTGGCCGATACGGTCAGGCTGAACAAACGCGACTGGTTCTGCGCCACGATTGGCGGCATTTGCAGAGGTTTGCTCACCCGGCACAAAACTTTGACTAATAAAGGTTTGTAAATGAACGATATTAAAGCGATTGTAAAAAAATCAGGAACTTCATTTTTCTGGAGCATGCGGATGCTGCCGAAGGCCAAGCGCGAGGCAATGTATACCATTTATGCTTTCTGCCGGCATATCGACGATATTGTTGACGGCGACAGCGACATGAGCGAAAAGCAGGAACTGCTTCAGGCCTGGCGCGAAGAACTGGACAATATTTACGACAAGAAGGTTCCCGCTACCGAAATCGGCCGCCGCATTTATAAAAACTGTATGCGTTTCAAACTGCCGAAAGAAGAATTCATGAAGCTGATTGACAGCATTTCGATGGATATTCCCCAGCCGCTGCAGGCCCCTTCGCTCAACGAATTTTATGCCTACTGCCGCGGGGTTGCCGGAGTTCCCGGAAATTTATCGCTGCGTATTTTCGGCTGTGCCGATGAGAAAATTATCAACGACTTGGCCACCACGCTGGGCAATGCGTTACAGATTACCAATATTCTGCGCGACGTGAAAGAAGACGCAATGAGCAATCGCCTTTATATTCCGCGGGAATTTTTGCAAAAAGCCAATATCTCATCAAAAGATCCGCGCAGCGTGGTGGTTGACAAGAATTTGGCCGTTGCCCGCGAAGAGCTGGCTAAACTGGCTGACTCCGATTTTAAAAAGGCGGATGTTTTGATTCAGAAACTTGACAAAAAGACCGCCCGCCCGGTCAAAATGATTGCCGCCATCTACCGCAAATATTTTGACATCATGCAAAACCGCGGCTGGGAAGTCATTTCGCCCAAACCGCAGCTCAGCAAAATGAAAAAGCTGACTTTGGCGCTGCGCGCTTACTTCGGAAAATAATGCCGAAAATGCGGCCGACATATCACATTATCGGCGGCGGAGCGGCCGGGTTGAGCGCGGCGCTGTATCTGGCCCGGAGACATCCGGATTATCACATTACCGTTTATGAAGCGGCAGGACACCCCGGCGGGCGCGCCTATTCTTTTGTTGCCGCCGACTGGCAAATGTCGCTGGACAATGCCACGCATGTTATTTTGGGCGCCAATACCTGCTGCCGTCGCTTTGCAGGCAAAGATTTTTTCCGTTCCGACATTACTTTCCGGGATATCAACCAAAACAAAACCCTGCGGCATTGGCTGCACTGCCGCGAAGAAATTGCTGAAGCGGTCTTTAACACCGCTTTTGCCGACATCAGCGGCAGGCAATGGCTGAATATTGCCCGACAGCTGTTTCCTTTTACACCGGGAAAATTCAAGGCCGGCTTTTCGTGCGGCGACTTATCCGGCCGGCTGATTGACAAAATGTCCGCTTCCCTCAAAGACATTCGCTGCGGCTGGAGGCTTACCGGTTTCAAAGAAAAAGACAAACAGCTCTGCGAACTTTGGTTCGGCAGGCGAAAAGTTAACGTAAAACCTCAAGACAGAGTTGTTTCCGCCTTGGACAGCTATCACTACGGACAGCTATTCGAAAGTTTCCGGTTTGATTATCATACCATTATTAACATCTATTTCCGCACCAGTATGCAGATAACTCTTCCCGGCGGAAACAACATGCTCGGTCTGATCGGGGGAACAGCGCAGTGGCTGTTTTCATCGCCGGGACTGCTGGCCGTTACCATCAGCAATGCAGACCATATCCGTATCAATGACGATATGCTGGCACGGCAGGTTTGGGGAGAAATTTGCCGGATTCGGGAAAGGGAAGCCGCTTTTATGCCGGATTATAAAGTTCTGCGTCATAAAAGAGCAACCATCAAACAAGACCGCCTCAATAACAGCCGCCGTCCCGACACAGCGCAAACCCGCTGGCTCAATCTGCAAATCTGCGGCGACTGGACAATGAAAAATTACCCCTGTTGTTTAGAAACGGCCATTCGCTCGGCTTATCGCCTGAAATAAGCTTTAGTTTTAATTTCTTTAGCGCGAACAAAGTTTGCGTCTTATTATATATTGACATTGTGTGTCATCTATGCTAATCTGAGAACAGGCTTTGAATTAGTTATAGAGGTGTATCATGAGACGTCTTCCTTGCTCTGTTGCTCTCGCCGCGGCTCTGCTGCCTGCCGGCGCATTCTTTCATGCAGATACGGCGGTCGCCTCTGACACCAGCCTCATAGATATGAATCAAGACCTAGCCTTAATTCATTCGCCTCGGTCCGTTCCCAATCCGGAGCGGACTGTTTCTCCTTTTCCTCCCTTTAAGCTGGCCAAGGTCCATTTTGTTGTCGATACCGCCGACAAAATCGGCTTTGATGACATCGAACAGTCTTTTGACCATAACAATGCGCAGCGCTGCAAAGATTTAGGCTTTGCCCAAACTGCCGCCTGTGCCGCTAATCAGTTTAAGGCAAGGCTCTGTCCTTATGACGACGCCTATTATGACCGCTGCTG
>OHEQ01001029.1_pt1 | contig 11962 bp, 10 predicted proteins | sample 1567321 | NCBI WGS metagenome assembly OHEQ01 (sample SAMEA3879598, study PRJEB24766) | human gut metagenome | biome: human-associated habitat; feature: feces | place: USA | collected 1985/1987
ATTACAACACATCTTTTACAACAAGACTTGTTAGAGAATATATATAATAAAATCTGATTAATTAATTTGTTTTTTGTACATTTGAACACAAAAATACATCATACTAATAGTAAGCTTCAAGTCAACATGAAAAAGATTATTTTTATAATGTTATTAGGATTAGTCTGTAATACAATTAATGCCCAAATTGTAACCAAACAAGAATTAGAAGAATATACTAATATAGGGGATATGTCTTGGTCAGCTAAGGCTAAAGAGCTATCCAATGAATATAAGTTGAATGAATTGGGTGAACTATCATTATCGATTATAAAAGAGTATAAAGGTCAGTCCAAATCTCAATTATATCGCAAAATTATAGATTGGGTCATATCTATGTCTTCTGATGCAAAGTCAGCTATACAGGTTTCAAATGAGGAAGAAGGAACAATCATAGCACGTTGTTATCTGCCTAATATTGCAAAACGGACTATGGGAGATAACTCATATAGAGTAAGTATTCGACCACTTATTAAATTTGATTTTAAAGAAGAACGTATTCGAATGACATATACCTTACAGAACTATGAGGTATTGAAGATAAATGACGATAGTGGATATGTCATAATGTTTGGTGGTGGTTTTGGTGTAACAGGTAATGGCGTTACTAAAGATACCCAAATATGGGCACTTTCTGATTGCTTTCCATTTGCAGAAAACAGACAACATCCTAAAGTGACCTCATCACGAGCTTTTGTTTATTCACTATCATGTTATAAAATCCTTGTAGACAAAATTGATACAGTTCTAAAGAAGCCATTGCAAACAAGTAATGATGATTGGTAATTACCCTTAAATGTAACTTTGACATTTTGAATTAAATATCTCTTTGGTATGGTGGTAACTAAGATGGTTATCACCATTTGAAGAAATTCATTTGCTGTTTTTTTATTATCATTGCAAACAAAAACACTATGAAGCCAGTAGATAAGTTCTCAATCCAGTATAGCGAGTTGCTAGAGTATATATATCCAGTGACACAAGAATATTTCCCTGATTTTGATTATGATGAAGAAACAGGACAGGCATATATGTTGCCGTCACAAACGCCAGATACTTTTAAAGGAAGATACAACAGAGGAATATTGAAAGGTAAATTTTCCATTGATGCTTACATGCAGAATCGTGAATTGCAGGATTTACTTACTACATTAGATTTAGATGCTGAAAAGTTTTGGTATCTATTGCTTTTCTGCTATGATTGCAGTTGGGGTAAATGTATGGAGGGTATAGAAATAAAAGAATCCCCTAAAGAACAGATAGAAAAACTTGTTAATGCTATCAGTGAGGACTATAAAAGAGATACTCCGTTTGGTGCAGTCTTTAAAAGCCCAATTTGTATTACCTTGAAAATAGGTAGGAAGAATATCGTGATAGATAATAAGACGGCTATTGCTAGTATAGCAAAGTTTTGTGCAGACGGATTGGAAACAGTAAATTCAGACCAAATGAATACTGGTAGCGTTGATTTGAGTAATCCACATACTGAATCATTCTCCGTATTCGCTTATTATTTCTCACAAATGATTATCACTGCCTTGAATTATCAAGAACAGGTAAAAGAAAAGAGAAAGAAGGGAGCTAATATGTCTGACAAGGAAAAGACGCTGATTTCTCATCTACTATACTTCACTGGTATCGTGAGCAACGAAAGTGTGTTGGTTGACTATGACTACTTGAAGTCCCTGTTGAAACAATATAAGGATAAGGACATAAGGAGTTTGAATGCATTTTATTATTGATTGAGACTTATTTTATTGTTTATTTCTGCTTCCTTATTCTCTAAATACTTCATTCTACAGCTTGTGAAGTAGGGGAATAAGAAAGCTGTGTTTTTTTATTCCCGTTAGCTTCTAAAGAAAAGGGCAATCTTTGTGGTATAAAATAATCGGTGAGCCAGATACCAAAATAAGTCCGCAGGGCAGCGGCAAGATTGACATGAAAAAAAATGAAGTAACAACATTAACCTCGTTAGTAAATGAAGGCAAAAAGATTGCACGTTTAAGCGGTAATCGTGATTTGAATGAAAAGATTGTGAAGGCTAAAATGGAAACACTTGAAGAGTGCGGACAGTTAATTCCTGCCATAGTGGTAGATGCTACTGATGTTATAAATCAAGGGCTGGAAGTTGTTGATTTTACTACAGGTGATATTATAAGAGAAGAAGAAGCTGTGGATTATTTGGTGTTGGTGGAAGGTAATCATCGCTATGAAGCGCACCTTAGACTTATGGCGAGTAATGAAGAACGGGATGAGCAAAAACGTTATAAGAGAGAATTTAAGTTATTGTATGCTTTGAATACGGAACTACCAATAGCTAAAATGTTATCAGAAATCAATATTGCTACTAATCCGTGGAAGGGCAGCGACTATGTGAAAGGAGCAAAAATAAACAATCAGCAAAAAAAACTACCTTTGTTGGATGCTATGAATAATTTAGTAAATAAAGGTTATTCTTTAACTTCAGCATCGAAGTGGCTGACCTTCACCTCAAGGATTAATAAAAAAGTTATGGATTGTGCCATAGACGGTAACATTGTTGACGAGTTGAATAATACCAGTGGCTTGGAAAGGGGGATAAGACTTTTACAAGCGGCAGAAGGTGTTTTTAAAGAAACGACAATACAGGCACGAACAGTAATCGACTGGATAATATCCAAGTATGAAAAAACCAGTGATAATCTCAAACCTGAATTTACAGACAAAATGGAACGTTTTTTGAAAAATATTAGTAAAGAAGATGCTGATTATATTGAACAAGCCAAGGGAACTAGAGGAGGTGATACGAAAGAAAATATTATAAATAATAAATTGAGTGGATTATGGGAAGAATTTGAAAAATAATCCGTAGAGACAAGAAGCCAGTAGGTGCTTCCTGCTGGCTTTCCAACAAGAATAATAACTAATAAAGATATATCATGATTAAGGAGAGTAAAGGCAATATGTATGAATTTGTGACACACACATGGAATCCTATTAAGGGTAAATGTTCTCATGGCTGTACCTATTGCTATATGAAAAAAATGTGTTCTCGTTTGAATACCCCCAGATTGGATGCGGCAGAATTGACCTGCTATCTTGAGTGCTCGAATTTTATTTTTGTAGGAAGTAGTATTGATATGTGGGCAGAAGATATACCCAGCCATTGGATTAAAATGGTTTTGGACTATTGTGATAGGTCTGCCAATAAATATTTGTTTCAAAGCAAAAATCCTTCCAGAATATTAGATTTTATAACTCATCCTGTCTTTCATCATTCAGTGGTTTGTACGACCATAGAAACCAATAGGTTTTATCCAGAAATAATGCGTAACTCACCAGAGATAGAAGAAAGGGTAAGAGCAATGGAGAAAATCGTGGATTTGGGCATAGATACCTATGTTACGGCAGAACCTTTGATGCAGTTTGATTTGGATAAAATGATAGAGTACATAAAACGATGTAAACCTCTACAAGTAAATATAGGGCGAAATACGAACAGAAAGGTACAGTTACCAGAGCCAACAGCAAACGAAGCGAAAGTACTTGTAATGGAACTGGAAAAGTTCACAACGGTGGAGATAAAGAAAAATGCAGGAATATGGTTTAAGTGAGAACCATAATCAGGGAAGAAAAACCAACTATCAGAAATGGTAGCTGGTTTCTCGTTTTTTTTGGGGGGGGTATTCCGAGAATGATTCGGTATGAGAATGAGAAATATTGTTTTTCGAGATGATTTTCTCGGGCAAATTCTTATCTTTGTTGTGTTCAAATAACGCTGAAAAGTACATAAATGAATAACACTTCTTCGTAAATGACTGATAATGAAATATGGAAGGAAAATTAGTTTTTTTCCCGGTTATTCGGCAAGAAGTAAATAACATTTTGTATTTTTGGGCATCAATTAATAAAAATAGATATTATGATAACGACACAGGACAAAGAGTTGCTTGCCAAGAAAGGCATCACGGAAGAGCAAATTGTAGAACAATTAGCATGCTTCCAGACGGGTTTCCCCTTTTTGAAGCTGGATGCGGCAGCCTCCATCGAAAAGGGAATATTAGCTCCCGATGCAGAAGAACAGAAGGCTTATTTGGCCGCCTGGGATGCATATACCAACACAGATAAGACTGTTGTGAAGTTCGTGCCCGCCTCCGGTGCAGCGAGTCGTATGTTCAAGAACCTGTTCGAGTTCCTGTCTGCCGACTATGACCGGCCGACTACCAAGTTCGAACAGACATTCTTCGACGGAATCAAGAATTTTGCTTTCTATGATGACCTGAATGTAGCCTGCCAGCGTATCGACGGAAAAGATATTCCCGGACTGATCGAAGACGGCAACTATAAAGCAGTGGTATCCGCCCTGCTCGAAACAGCCGGACTGAATTACGGCGCACTACCGAAAGGTCTGCTCAAATTCCATAAGTATCCCGAAGGTTCACGCACGCCGATGGAAGAACATCTCGCCGAAGGAGCCTTGTATGCTGCCGGAAAGAGCGGTAAAGTAAACGTGCACTTCACGGTATCTACCGAACACCGTGAACTCTTCAAGAAGCTGGTAGCCGAAAAGGTAGACGAATTTTCCAAACGCTATGGAGTAGACTATTACATCACCTTCTCCGAACAAAAGCCGAGTACCGACACGATTGCCGCCGACATGGACAACCAACCTTTCCGTGACAACGGCAAACTGCTGTTCCGTCCCGGTGGCCACGGCGCACTGATTGAGAACCTGAACGACCTCGATGCAGACATTATCTTCATCAAGAACATCGACAACGTAGTGCCCGACAGACTGAAAGCCGACACCGTTACTTATAAGAAACTGATTGCCGGAGTGCTCGTGACTTTGCAAGAACAAGTATTCGAATACCTTACCCTGCTCGACAGCGGTAAATACACCCACGACCAGATGATGGAAATGCTTCAATTCCTGCAAAAGAAACTCTTCTGCAAGAATCCGGAGACGAAAGACCTCGAAGATTCCGTACTCGCCATCTACCTGAAAAACAAGTTCAACCGCCCGATGCGCGTCTGCGGAATGGTGAAGAACGTAGGCGAACCCGGTGGCGGCCCGTTCCTTGCTTACAACAGCGACGGAACCATCTCCCTGCAAATCCTCGAAAGCTCACAGATCGACATGGACGATCCGGAAAAGAAAGAAATGTTCGAGAAAGGCACACACTTCAATCCGGTAGACCTCGTATGCGCCGTGCGCGATTATAAAGGACATAAGTTCGACCTGGTGAAGTATGTAGATAAAGCAACAGGCTTCATCTCCTACAAATCGAAGAACGGCAAAGACCTGAAAGCTCTCGAACTTCCCGGCTTGTGGAACGGAGCGATGAGCGACTGGAATACCGTCTTTGTAGAAGTGCCACTTTCCACTTTCAACCCGGTAAAAACAGTGAACGACTTGTTGCGTGAGCAACATCAGTAAAGAGTCTGAATTTAGAAACGCAGATTACCGCAAAGGAAATAGGCTAAATCTGCGATAATTTGCGTTAATCTGCGTTTCTCAAATAAAAAAGAGTGTTTAGAATGAATCAGATAGAGAAGATCATCGATATTGCTACTTGGAACAGAAGAGAACATTACGAACATTTCAGTGCTTTTGACGATCCGTTTTTCGGAGTGACCGTTCAGGTAGACTGTACGCGCGCATATCAGGAAGCCAAAACCAAAGGCATATCCTTTTCCCTGTTAGTCCTCCACCGGATAACGACTGCCGCTGCTGCGGTAGAAGAATTCCGTTATCGCATCGAAGGCGATAAGGTGGTGTGCTATGACAGCCTTCTGCCCGAAGCCACCGTAGGCCGTGACGACCATACCTTTTCTTTTGCCGCCTTTGAATACGATCCGGACGAACTCGTTTTTATCCGTCGGGCAAAGGCAGAAATGGAACGTTTGCAAGTCACTACGGGACTCAACAAAGGAGGCACTTTCCATCCCAATGCCATTCATTATTCGGCAGTGCCGTGGCTCTCATTCACCGACATGAAGCACCCCACCAATATGCGTTCGGGCGACAGTGTTCCCAAAATCTCCACCGGAAAGTACTTCCGTGATGGAGAAAGACTGATGATGCCCGTTTCCGTAACCTGCCATCATGGGTTGATGGACGGCTATCATGTGGCACAGTTTATTGAGAAGCTCCATTTGTAACTTCCGTTCTGAAAAGACAAACCAGACTATTATATGAGAGTAAAGATACCCAGATGGGAAATCGCCGTAATCTGTTCCGCTTTGCTTTTCCCCGGCACTTCGCTTAGTGCGCAGGAGGTAGGGCAGGAAGAGAAAGAGGTGAAGGAAATGCGGCAAGACGTAGAACAGCTCCAGCAGGACGTCCGCCAACTTCGTGAAGAAGTGCGGAGATTGCAGGAAGAAATTCATGGCTTCCGGCACAACAGCTTCCCGCAATGCGGAGCCGACACTGTAGCTCCCTACGTTCCCCACCATTTCATTCACCGGTTGGGGATAGAGGCGCGGCCGCAATACGTGTTCCCCACCAATCCTTTCCTGCAAGGCGAGAACGAACGGTGGAAACCCATCCAGAGTTCATTTGCCGCTCATCTGAAATACTCTTTCAAGTTTCGTCCCAACACCTGTGCCGACCGCATCTATGGCGGAGCTTATCAAGGTTTCGGCTTGGCTTTCACCACCTTTGGCGACAAAAAGCAACTGGGTGATCCGATGACGTTCTATGTCTTTCAAGGTGCACGCATTGCCCGTTTCAATCCCCGCCTTTCGCTCAATTACGAGTGGAATTTCGGTATTTCTGCCGGATGGAAACCTTATGACAACGATTACAACTCCTACAACGGAGCCGTAGGCTCACGGGTGAATGCCTACCTCAATGCGGGTATCTACCTTAACTGGTCGCTTTCCCGTTATTTCGACTTTATCATCGGCGGAGACTTCACGCATTTCTCCAACGGCAACACCAAGTTTCCCAATGCAGGTGTCAACACCACCGGAGCGAAAATCGGACTGGTGTACAACTTCAACCGGGAAGAAGCCGACCTCACTAAATCATTGGTTCATCCCTACGTTCCCCGTTTTCCGCGACACGTCAGTTATGACCTTGTGTTGTTCGGCTCGTGGCGTCGCAAAGGCGTCTATGTGGGCGAGAAACAGATTGCATCACCGGGCAGCTATCCCGTAGCGGGGTTCAACTTTGCTCCGATGTACAATCTCAACTATAAGCTGCGCTTTGGAGTTTCGCTGGATGGTGTCTATGACGGTAGTGCCAATGTGTACACCGAAGATGCGCTGGTGGAGTACGATGCAGGCAGTGGTTCCTCTCGTCGTAAATTTCTCGTGCCGGGCATTCAGAATCAGCTTGCGCTCGGACTTTCCGGACGGGCAGAATACGTGATGCCGTTTTTTACCATCGGTGTCGGCTTGGGAACGAATGTACTGGGGCGTGGCGATTTGCGCGGACTGTATCAGGTCTTTGCGTTGAAGATCAACGTCACCCGGAGTTCATTCCTTCACATCGGCTACAATCTTCAGGATTTCCAGACCCCTAATTATCTGATGCTCGGTCTTGGTTTCCGTTTTAATAATAAATATCCTAAAGTACGTCATTAACCCCCAATACGCCATTACCCCCAAATGGAAAATATCATTCGTAAAATCAGGCAAATCTATCCGGTTTCCGACGAAGCACTTCAAGCGCTTCAGGCGAATATGGAATTAAGGTATTATCCCAAAGATACCCGTATCGTTCAGGCAGGCGTCACAGACCGCCTGGTATATTTCATTGAAGAGGGCATCGCCCGTTCCGTATTCCACCACAACGGAGAGGACACCACTACGTGGTTCAGTCAGGAGGGCGACGTCACGTTCGGCATGGATTCGCTCTACTATCAGCAACCATCGGTAGAAAGCGTTGAAACGCTTTCCGATTGCAAAATCTACGTCATCCACATCGACAAGCTGAATGCCCTCTACGAAACATATATCGACATAGCCAACTGGGGAAGAATCCTGCATCAGAATGTGAATAAGGAGCTTAGCCACATGTTTGTGGAGCGCCTCCAACTTTCGCCCAAAGAACGCTACGAACAGTTCAACCGTCGCTATCCCGGATTAATAAACCGAGTGAAGCTGAAATATGTGGCTGCTTTTCTGGGCATTTCCATCTATACCCTTAGTCGGGTACGTGCTAAAAAATAGCGATTAGCAGGGCTTTTTTGCTTTAGAGCAAAGAAACTTCGTAGCGCAAACCGTATCTTTGCCTTCTGAAAATACTAACTTACTAATAGAAAAACAAATGTCGAACATTTCTGCTTCAGCTTTTTCAGACACCAAGGCGCATTATGATCTTCTTGACGGACTTCGCGGTGTGGCGGCTCTTATGGTGATATGGTATCACGTATTCGAGGGCTTCGCTTTTGCCAGTAATAGCGCTATTGAAACTCTGAATCACGGATATTTAGCCGTGGATTTCTTTTTTATCCTTTCGGGTTTTGTGATCGGTTATGCTTACGACGACCGTTGGGGTAAAAGTCTCACCATGAAAGATTTCTTTAAACGCCGATTGATACGTCTTCATCCGATGGTCATTATGGGTGCCGTTCTCGGTGCTATCACGTTCTGTATTCAGGGGAGTGTGCAATGGGACGGGACGCACATAGCTATCTCCATGATAATGTTGTCTCTGCTTTGTACGATCTTCTTCATTCCTGCCATGCCGGGTGTTGGGTACGAAGTTCGTGGCAACGGTGAGATGTTTCCGTTGAATGGTCCTTGCTGGTCATTGTTTTTTGAGTATATCGGCAATATCCTGTATGCGTTGTTCATTCGCCGCTTGTCCAACAAGGCACTGACGGTGTTTGTGGTGTTGCTGGGCGTAGCGTTGGCGGCGTTTGCTGTTTTTAATGTCTCCACTTATGGAAACATAGGAGTGGGCTGGACGCTGGATGGGGTTAACTTTTTGGGTGGTTCCTTGCGTATGCTTTTCCCTTTTTCGTTGGGTATGCTTATGTCGCGCAATTTCAAGCCTATGAAGGTGAAAGGTGCATTTTGGATATGTACTATTGCGCTGATTGCCCTGTTCTCTGTTCCTTATCTGGAAGGGTTGGAGCCGCTTTGCATGAATGGTGTTTATGAAGCGTTTTGCGTGATTGTGGCTTTCCCTATCATTCTGTGGATAGGAGCGTCGGGCACCACCACGGACAAGCAATCGACAAAGATATGTAAGTTTTTGGGAGATATATCTTATCCGGTTTATGTGATACATTATCCGTTGATGTATCTGTTCTATGCATGGCTGATTGAGAATCAACTCTACACGTTAGGTGAAACCTGGCACGTAGCTTTGTGTGTCTTTATTTTGAGTATTATTCTTGCTTATCTGTGTTTGAAGCTGTATGATGAACCAATACGTAAATATTTGGCTAAACGTTTCTTGAGTAAGAAATGACGTTTTCATTTCATGAAGTTAAAAAGAAAAACTCCAGCTAATGTAACTTTATCCGTCACCATAGCTGGAGTTTTTCTTATATAAAATAAGACTTTCTTTATCTGCAAATGAGCTTTCTTCTATGTTTTCATCTTAGAAATGATTAGATGTGATTAACAGAACTGCTTGCTCATCTTATAATTGGTGAGACACATTTGATTAGCTTTCCGCTTTTGCTCTTCATCGACCTGAAAACCTTGTTTTTCAAAAAATGGTTTTGCCGTGATGCTAACTTCCGATGTTAATCTTTTCGCACCTCTTTCTCGTGCATATGCTTCGAGATGCTTATACAAAGATGTTGCGACACCTTGATGCTGAAAGTCCTTGTGAACGAACAGCGTGTGCATATATCCGTCATCGTTTACAGAGCCAAAGCCTACAATCACGCCTTCTTCGTTTTCTGCAACCACATAATGTTGTTCTTCGAAAAGCTCATTCCAGTGTGACGTATCGTCTCCGCACGAAGCCCAATCTGCTACTTCTTCGGCTGTATAATCTTTTCGGTTCACAGTCAGAACTGTATGCTGATATAGCTCTTGCAGTGCTGGAATATCAGACAGGTTTACTTGGCGGATTTTATTCATCTTATCTCTGAATTTCTTGTATTAATGAACTTCTACTTTCTCTGCAATTCTCTTAGCCTTGTCGCGCAACGCATCCAAATCAGAATCAAGCGGAGCATAACAAAGTACCACACCCATACGGCGGTTGACACGTGTAAACGGTTTGCCGAAAATGCGGAGATAAGTATCTTCTTCTTTGGTCACTTCTTCTAGTCCGCGATATTGAGGACGTTCCTGGCTGGCAATCGGGGAAAGGATCACAGCGCTTGCGCCTATCCGTTCTTGTTTGATGCCGGGAATGGTCAGGCCGAGTACGGCACGCAGATGCAATTCAAATTCATTCAGGTTTTGTGTGCCCGCCAGTGTCACCATACCTGTGTCATGCGGACGAGGAGAGAGTTCGGAGAAATAGACTCCATTATCATGGCTTAGGAAGAACTCAACTCCCCAAAGTCCTGCACCTGTGAGGGCACGGGTTACTTTCTCCGCCATCTCTTCCGCTTCTTTCAAATGGGCGGGATCAATGTGTGCAGGCTGGAAACTTTCGCGGTAGTCGCCACCTTTCTGCACGTGTCCGATAGGAGGGCAGAAGAGGGTAGGGCCGTTCTTTTGGGTAACGGTGAGCAGGGTGATTTCGCTGTCGAACTTGATAAATTCTTCAATGATAAGTTCGCGAATATCGCCACGACTGCCGCTGCATCCGTATTCCCAGGCATGTTCGAGTTCGTCGGCACTCTTCACGAGCGATTGTCCTTTGCCGGAAGAAGACATCAATGGTTTAACGACACAAGGGAAACCGATTTTATCGGCAGCTTCTTTCAGTTCTTCCAGAGTTTTGGCATAGAAGTATTTGGCTGTTTTCAGTCCGAGTTCTTGGGCGGCAAGGTCGCGAATGGCTTTGCGGTTCATCGTGAAGTTCACGGCACGAGCGCTGGGAACTACCTGGATACCTTCTTTCTCGAAGTCGTATAAGCGTTCTGTACGGATGGCTTCAATCTCCGGAACGATGATGTCCGGGCGGTGTTTCTTCACCACGCGTTCCAGCTCTTCACCGTTCAGCATGTCGAATACTTCAAATTCATCGGCCACTTGCATAGCCGGTGCTCCTGCATAGGAGTCGCAAGCAATGATGTGCTGGCCTTTACGTTGAGCTGAAATTACAAATTCTTTTCCTAGTTCGCCAGAACCGAGTAACAGTATTTTCTTCATCATTTTGAGTGTTTTATATTAGTGGTGCAAAATTACAGCAAAAAAATGAGATAATAATTGTATGTGGCGTTATTATATTGCTCTTTTATGCAAATTGGGAACTTTATAAAGATGGATGTGAATCTTAATGCAAAAATGCGGAATATATAAGGAATAGAATAGATAGGAGAAAAACAGGAAATATGGCTTTAAACTTTCTTAAGGAAAACATGAAAATACGGACTTTTCTGTGTTCGAGCACAAAACTAGTTGTTTTTGCCACTATTTCTTGTTTTTGCTAATCCATTGATTTTTAACAAAGAGATAGGAAACTCGATGGGTTAATTTAGTTTATTGATAGATTATTGCCCCCAAACTTGTTTTGCTATTGATTTGTAGCAGAAATTTGCCTGAATTGGTCAATCTGTAGTCATTGTAGGTCTAATAAGTGTTATCGAACGACAAATTATGAAAAAGGAAGCACAACGACACGGAATTGTTTCTACATTTGCGCAGTTGTTTCTTTAACTATTTCTAAGGACAGAAGTTTATGGGATATAGAAAATAGTTGAACAAAAACTGAACTCAACTGTTTATTATAATAATGAAATAGGTAAAACGCGAAAAATGTGCATTCCTTTCATATTATAAAGTCAAAAAGGAGAGAAAAGAATAATATAAATAAATTAGAGATTGCTTATGTCACAGATTATCGGACATATCT
>OHEQ01001036.1_pt1 | contig 11881 bp, 9 predicted proteins | sample 1567321 | NCBI WGS metagenome assembly OHEQ01 (sample SAMEA3879598, study PRJEB24766) | human gut metagenome | biome: human-associated habitat; feature: feces | place: USA | collected 1985/1987
CTGCGTGCAATATGGACCCCAACAACACGGAATACCGAGCCGCTCTTAACAATATGCAGAGCCAGAGAGCATACAACTACGGCGGTTATACTCAAACAAATCCTAACGCAACAGGTTCATCCTTCTGCGATGTTTGTGCAGGAATGATGTGTGCAAACTGCTTGTGTGATTGTTGCAGAATGGGATGTTAATATGAAGAAAAACGGTATCAAAAAGGGGACAATGCGTATTGCGGTTTGCGGAATTATTGCGGCGCTCTCACTCGTTTTTATGATGATGACATCTCTCGTTCCAATCGGAACATACGCTTTGCCCTGTCTTGCAGGAATTCTCATTTCCTGCATAGTTGTTGAATACGGCTATGGATGGGCAATCGGTGTGTTTTGTGTAACTGCTGTGCTTTCAACGCTCCTTGCCGGCGATAAAGAGGCTGTTATATATTTCATTGCACTTTTTGGCTATTATCCGATTTTAAAGGGTGCTTTTGAATTTAAAATCAAAAACAGGGCAGTTCAATACATACTCAAGTTTGCGGTATTTAATGTTGCCGCTATCGGTTCGTTCTTTGTCGCAACATGGCTGTTGTCAATTCCGACAGATGAATTTACCGTTTTCGGTTTTTATGTTCCGTGGGCATTTTTGATTGCCGGAAATATTTTCTTTTTGCTCTATGATTATGCAATTACCGTATTTGTTATGCAGTATGTTCGCAGATTAAGAGGAAAAATATTCGGTAATTTTCACAAGTAATTATAATTCAAAGAAGTTTTGAGAAGGTGGACCTAAATGAAAAAGCAAAAATTGTTTGTCCGCATAGTCTGCATAGTCCTTGTGGTTCTTATGGCAGTATCGGTAGGTGCTGTTGCAATAACTGCATTTTCGGCTAATGCGGCTCAATCAACCGAGGAGGTTTCCGCAAGCGTATCAGCAGGCGCATCAGGCTATATAAATGCGTCGTATGTAAATCTGAGAAGCGGTGCAGGCACGAATTATTCGGTTATAACCTGTATGGCAAAGAACACAAAATTTACTTTTGTTGACGGAAAGCTCTATAACTCAAAGTGGTACAAAATCAAGCTTAAATCAAATTCAAAGACAGGCTATGTTACAAAGGAATATGTTGCCGTAAGTTCTTCGACAACGGCATCAAGCGTAACAGGTTATGTTTCTGATGATTATGTAAATCTCAGAAGCGGAGCAGGCACAAATTATTCTGTTGTTGGTTGCCTGAGAAAGAACACTAAGCTTACTTTTGTAAGCACTTCACTCTACAACTCCGCCTGGTATAAGGTTAAGGTTACTTCAACTGCTAAAACAGGTTACATAAAGAAAGACTATGTAAAAATGAACAGTTCAACCCAACCTGCAACAAAGGCAACACAACCTACAACAAAGGCAACCAAACCTGCAACTCAGCCGACTGCGTCAGCGTCAACCGTAAGCGGTTATATAACAGACGATTATGTAAATCTCAGAAGCGGTGCCGGTACAAGATATTCTGTCGTTGATTGTATGAGAGTAAATACAAAGGTTACTTTTGTAAGCACAAAGCTTTATAACAATGATTGGTATAATATTAAGCTTACATCAAATTCAAAAACAGGCTATGTAAAAAAAGACTATGTTAAGATGAACGGTCAGACACAGCCTACAACGACTCGGCCTACAACCACAAAACCGTCAACAGGTTCATCTGTTAAACTTTCCGTATCAAGCAAATCAATTTTCACAGGCAACAGATTTGCAATCACAGCAACAGCGTCCGGAAGTGTTTCATGGTCAAGCTCAAATACAGGCGTTGCAACCGTTGACTCTCGTGGTATTGTAACAGCCAAGAAAGCAGGCTCTGCAACAATTACTGCGAAAAGCGGTTCGCATTCTGCAACCTGCAAAATTACCGTAAAATCCGGCTCATCTGTAAATATATCCAACAGCAATGTAAATCTTCCGTGGCAGAAGTCAATGCTTTTGAAATCAAGAACAAGCGGTGTCACATGGTCAAGTTCAAATACGAAAATCGCAACAGTTAAGAACGGTGTTGTTGACACGGTAGGCAAGGGCTATGTAACAATCACAGCCTCAACATCATACGGTGCGGCAACCTGTCTCATTCATGTTATGCCGAGAGAGAGCGTGCGTTTCTGCTATGCGTCACCAAACTCCGCTCCGCTTAATTCAAATGTAAGCTTTAAGGCTATTACCGACACAGACAGGGTAGGCGTGTATTTTGTAGTTACAAACGGTTCAACCTCTTATAAGGTCACCGCAAAAAATAAGGTTAAAGACGGTAACTCCTATATCTGGACAGGTACACAAAAGCTTTCAAAATCAGGCAAATGGTCTGTAAAAGCATATTCTAAATTTAAAACCGAATCAAAGTATTACACCACGGCAGGCGGCGGTGAGGGCGAGGTGTTTGTAACCTCAACAACCAATAAAACCACCACAGCCTGTGCCGAGCGCAGAGCGAGTGACGAGGTAATCAAGCTTATTGCAAACTATGAGGGATTTCTCTCAAAAGTCACAGCAGACAGCATTACAACCGATCCTACACTCGGTTACGGCAAGGTTGTAATTTCAGGCGAACAGTTCTACAACAACATAACTTCAAATCAGGCATATGCTTATCTTTGCCAGACCGTGAACAAGGGCGGATATACCACCACAACAAATTCCTACCTTGTAAACAACGGCATAAAGTTCAATCAGCGACAGTTTGACGCACTTGTGTGCTTTGCATACAATGTAGGCAGCGGTGTGTTCTACAATGATTCCGAACTTCAGTCTGTTCTCTTGAACACAGGTTCAAGCGGTACTATCAAAGCAGGCGCTTCGGGTACGGTTACAGGTTCAGATGTAAACCTCAGAAGAGGTGCAGGAACTAACTACTCCGTTGTTACCCGTATGAACTACGGAACAAAACTGAAATTTGTTGACGGCAAGCGTTATAACACAAACTGGTATAAAGTTAAGCTTTCAAACGGCACAACAGGATATATCCACAAGGATTATGTTTCTGCTTCGGGCGGTTCAAGAGATTTGAATAATGTCAATAAGCAGAACCTCATTGATGCACTTTTGCAGTACCACCATGCGGCAGGTTCTTGCTATTGGGGACTTTTGTACAGACGAGTTGACGAGGCGGAAACATTCCTCTACGGCGATTATGACCGTGACGGTCAGCACAATTATCACAAATTCCATTTCTCATGTTACTCAAACCCGAGTTTCGGTATCTGATATTAATTTTTGCAAAGAAGGTCTTAAAATGAAAAAAATAGGTTTCATAGGCGCAGGCAATATGGCAACAGCCATTATAAAAGGACTTATGGCACAAAACGACGGCAAGGCTGATTTTATCAATGTTTTTGATGTAAGCGAAGAAAAGTGTGCCGCTATGAAAAATATGGGTGCAAATGTAATGACATCTGCCGATGAAATTGCAAAGCACAGCTCAATTGTTGTTCTTGCAGTCAAGCCGCAGAATTATCCCGAAGTTCTTGAGTCCCTCAAAAACAGCATTACAACAGCCAAAACCGTAGTATCAATTGCCGCAGGCATATCTATTGCATATGTAAGAAAAGGTCTTGAGTGTGACTGCCCTGTTGTAAGGGTTATGCCTAATACGCCTCTCTTGCTCAAAAAGGGTGCAACAGCCCTTTGTCCGTCTGAAAATATCAGCGATGATGACAAAACAATCGTTTACAATATGTTTGCAGGCAGCGGTGTTTGCGAATATATTGAAGAAAGCCATATGAATGAAATAATTGCGGTAAACGGCAGCAGCCCTGCTTATATTTATCTTTTTGCAAAGGCTATGGCTGATTACGCAAAGAATTGCGGAATTGACTATGACAAGGCCATGAACCTTGTCTGTGCAACTCTTGAGGGTTCGGCAGCAATGCTCCGTGACAGCGGTGAGCCTGTTGAAACACTCATTGACAGGGTTTGCTCAAAGGGAGGCACAACAATTGCCGCTATGGATAAGCTTAAAGAACACGGCTTCTATGAGGCTGTTCTTGACGGTATGGACGCTTGTACAAAGAGGGCAGAGGAGCTTGGCAAATAATTTTGCCTTAACATAAAATGAATACATTCCTCATATATTTTAACGGACAACCAATGAGAGGAATGTATTTTATGAAAAGCATTGTATTTTCTTTTAAAAAGCGTTATCTTTTTCGCAGATCAAAGGGAATTTCACCGTCTGATGTCAGATTTTTTATAAGGCGATATTCCGTGGTGCTTATCTTTGTTTCGGCTTTTCTTACCGGACTTGTTTTCGGTTCAATTTATGCATCCAAAGCCGATAAGCAAATGCTTGATTCCCTTGATTTTCTGTTTACTACAAATCTTGATGCAAGGCTCGGTCAGAATGCCGTCAGCACATTTTGTGCCTGCTTTGCATCTGATTTTATATTTCTCACGGTTGTATTCCTCTTGGGACTTGCACCGTGGGGAATACCGTTTTTGCCGTTTGTTTCAGCATTTAAAGGCTTTGGAACAGGACTTACTGCGGCATATCTTATTATTACATATTCACTTAAAGGAGCAGGTTTTTATCTGCTTGTTGTGTTGCCGGGAACATTTTTGTTCTGTCTGGCACTTGTAAAGCTGTCGGCATATGCTTTTGAAATTTCAAAACAGATGTTTTTCAGCTTAATCGGTCATTCTCATCAAACAAATTCTTTGAAAAATGAGGTGATTGATTTTTGTTCCCGATCTGTTTCGGCACTCATAATGACCTTTTGTTCAACCTTGCTGGACACGGCTTTGTGGTGCTTGTTTTCGGGAGCGTTCAATTTTTAATTTTGGAGGGCGCTATGGCATCGGAAAAGAACGCTGTAGCATTGACAGGATTTTTCTCGTCATTGTTTCACAATTTACCACGACTTTTGCTAACGAATGTGCTTTTTGCATTGCCGTTTGCCGTAATATTCGGAATTTTCTTTTTGATTAATACCATTACGGGTCTTAATTCAATGTTTATATATTTTCTTACGATAATTCCGCTTTTTCCGTTTTATGCCGGCGTAACTCAGGTTACTTCCCATATGGTAAGGGGAGAGGAAAATGTTGATGTTTTCTCAAATTTCATCGGCGGAATAAAGGAAAATCTGCTCAGATTCCTCATACACGGCGTTGTGATGTATGCCGCTGTTTTTATCAGCTACTACTCAATTGTTCTTTATCTCGGACTCGGTTCAAAGAACGGAATGTTTTATGTTCCGCTTGTTATTTGTATTTTAATTGCAATTTTCTTTCTGTTTATGTTCTTCTATGTTCCGCCTATGACGGTTACTTTTGATATCAAGATGAAGGATATTTACAAAAACAGCGCACTTATGACAGTCGGTGAGCTTAAACACAATCTGTTTGCAGTTTTCGGAATTCTTATTTTATTTCTCGTTTGTGCAACAGTGCTTATGTGCAGTTTTACTCCGGTACTGCTCATCATTTTCACAATTGTTCTTGCATTGTTCATTGTTCCGTCAATTTTATCTTTTATAATCAATTCTGCAGTTTATAAGAATATGTATTCAATGATTGTTGACAAGGATTCAAAGAGCAAAACAATTGATAAGAAAATGGAGAACAGACGCAAAGGTCAGTTCCGTGATGACGAAGAGCCTGTTGCAGAAGATTATTCGGATCTTGAAATTGATGAATCGGCTGACGGTGATGAATTTATTTTCTATAACGGAAAAATGATGAAAAGAAGTTATCTTTTAAAGCTTAAAAAAGAGGCTGAAGAAAGGAAGAACGCAAAATGAGCGGTAAACACGCAGTTAAAAGTTCAAAAAAATCATTGATAATAATTATTTGTGTTGTTGTACTTGTTGCAGTAATTGCAGGTGCGGTTATCCTGTTTATGAATCTTTCGGGTAAAAATAATAATTCGGCAACAACAGTACCGACTGCGGCTGCTTCAACAACCACCGATAATACAAACTCAACACAGAATGTTTCCGACTCTGTATCCGAAACCACACAGCCTGCAACCAAATCGGGTGAAGCTTCACAAGAGCCGACAGAACAGGGATACACAGCCGAAACATCTTCAAATGACAGTGAAATTGTTGTTCCGACAATCAGCGGAGAGGAGCAAAAGCCAAAATTCAGTGCAACTCTTATTCCGTACTATGCAAAAGACGAAAATTCTTCTGAAGAATATTCTTTGAGAGATCTTTTCGGTTCTGCTTATTCAGGCGGCGGATTTACTTTTAATGAGGACGGAACATTCATTGACGGAATCACAAGTGCCTCGGCAAATTCGGGTGCGTACATAGTTGAGGGCGACTCCGTTGTAATAACATATTCCAACGATAAAAATGTTATTGCTGCCGTAACCAAATGGAACGGTGATGTTCCTGCTGAAATTACCGTAAACTACGGCGGAATTATTGTATCCTTTAAGTAAAATATCGGTGATTAAATGAGTAAAAAATCTGTTAAAAAGCCTGACTATGCAAAATTTGAGGCTAACAGGGCTGTAAAAAAGAAGAATAAGAAAAAGAAAACAACAGCAATCGTTTCATCGGTTATTGCCGCCTGCGTATTTATCATTGCGGCAATCGTTGCCGTTAATGTGCTTTCACCGTCAGTAACCGCCGAGCTTACCTCGTCTGCATGGGTTCCCGAAGGTGCTAAGAATGCGAGCGGTGATGAGGTTGAAATGAGTGAGGTTTACAACACAAATTACAGTGCTTATCAGGGTTCTATGTCATTTTCCGATGACGGCACTTTTACTTTATGGCTTTCGCCGGGAAGTCCGGATGACGGAACTCACAGCGGAAAATATACCGTGTCAGCTTCGGACAAAGTCAATTTGTCATTTGATGACGGAACAAATACTTCCGCCGCACTCACACAAAAGAACGGTAAAATTTCGTCTGTTGTGCTTAAATATAACGACTATGAAATCACATTTGTAAAACAGTGAATACTTAAAAAAACAAAAGATATACGGTAAAATTTTCTGCCGTATATCTTTTTTATTTTTCTATTCCGTCAAACAGACTTAGCTGTTCGGTTTTGCTTTCAAACTTATGCAAATACGAAAACACATTTTCAACTCCGAACATAATTCCGTGATTTCTGCAAACTTCTGAAATCCTGTTCATCAAAAGGTTATTGTTACTGCTCGTAAGCTGATATGAATTTCCGTATGTATAAATGTATCGTTCTTTCATATTCGGAAAGTGTTTGTCAAGCCGGCTGTAAAAATATTCTCTGTCACCGTCACGCAGAGTAAGACCTATGCCAAAGCATATTATTCCACGAACCTTTGCGTCAATGCAATATTTTAAAAGTCCGTCAATATTTTCTTTTGTATCATTTATAAACGGTAAAAACGGAGAAAGCCACACAACACTTGGAATACCGTTTTCGTGAAATGCCTTGAGCGTTTCAAATCTTTCTTTAGTAACGGAAACATTCGGTTCAATTATTCTGCAAAGGCTTTCGTCTGCCGTTGTAAGCGTCATCTGTAACACAGCCTTGCTTTTATCGTTTATTTTCGTAAACAGGTCAATATCTCTTATAACAGATGCCGATTTTGTGTGTACGGTTACACCGAATCCGTAGCAGTTGATTATTTCAAGACATCTTCGTGTCAGTTTCAGTTCTTTTTCAAGGGGAATGTATGGATCGCTCATCGCACCCGTACCAATCATACATTTTCTGCGTTTCCTTTTTAAAGCGTTTTCAAGCAATTCCGGGGCATTTTCTTTCACCTCAATATCTTCAAATCGGTGATTCATCTGATAGCATTTACTGCGTGCGTCACAATAAATGCATCCGTGTTGACATCCTCTGTAAATGTTCATGCCGTTTGCGGCAGATAAAATTCCTTTTGCTTTGACCTTATGCATATAATCCTCCGCTTATTGTTTTGCATCGACAAACCACCTGTTTTCCTCCAAAAACAGGTATCGTTCTTTGCCAAGGATATGGCAGGTGTAGCGTATTCCCGCACCGCCTGCTTTGAGAGATGCCGCATACCGCACATCGGAAATTTTGTCAATGCGGTATCTCCTTCCGTCATCCCACACAATATATTCGGGGATAAGATCTCCGTCACAATCAAATGTGGCAGTAACTTTAACATACTTTTTCATAGCTTGTTACCTCCCTTAAAATCAGAGAAACATCTTTAATTTTTCGCCTAAGATGCATCGTTATCATAAATATCCGACAGGATGAATTGTATGATCCTCCTTTGGGTTAAAATCCGAAAGCTCCTTGTCATCAAGCAAAACGGCAGGGCGAACAGCATAATTGCCGAATCGCTTTTTTAATCTGTCAAGTGTTTTGTCAAGCTGTTCGTTCTGAATAAGTCGCTTTTCATCACGCAAAAGACTCATTTGGTGCGGCTGATCATCGTGAATAAAATCCGTAACGCTTACCCCGATACTTCTCAGCGGTTTTTCCATTTTATAGCTTTTTTTGAAAAGCTCAATAGCCGCATTTGTTATATCCTTTGTAAGATTTGTGTGGATTTCCGTTGTGTGCTGTCGGTTAAATGACATCAGCTCGTTGTCACGAATCGTAATGCAAACCGTTTTTGCCATAAATCCCTGTTCACGCATTCTTCTGCAAACGCTGTCACACAAAACGAATATAACCTGTTTTACATCGTTAAAGGTTACCATATCTTTCGGAGTTGTGGTTGAGTTACCGATTGACTTTACCTCGCTGTTTTCGTTCATATGGGCAACAGGGGAAGAGTCGTATCCGTTTGCAAAGCCGTAAATTAGGTCGCCCCATTTTCCAAGATATGACCGCAACAGTGTAACATCGGCAGTTGCAATATCTCCAATCGTATAAATGCCGATAGATTCAAGCTTTCTGCCCGTTGCTCTGCCAACATACAAAAGGTCTTTTGCAGGACAGTTCCACACAATATCTCTGTAATTTTCCCGTGTGATTTCCGTTATAGCGTCAGGCTTTTTATAGTCACTTCCGAATTTGGCAAAAATTTTATTAAAGCTGACTCCGATGCTTACGGTTATTCCGAGCTCCTGCTTTATACGGCGATTAATTTCGAGTGCAATCTCTTTGCCGTTCATATTCTTATTGTCGGTAACATCAAGCCATGCCTCGTCAAGTCCGAACGGCTCGATTTTGTCGGTGTATTCGCTGTAAATTCTCCTTGCCATTTTTGAAAATCGCTTGTACAAATCAAAGTGGGGAGGAACGGTTATGAGGTTGGGACATTTCTGCTTTGCCTGCCAGATTGCCTCACCTGTTTTTATATTATACTTCTTCGCAATCTCATTTTTAGCAAGAATAATTCCGTGCCGATTTTCTGCATCACCGCTCACGGCAACAGGTTTGTTTCTGATTTCGGGATGATGCAAACACTCAACGCTCGCATAAAATCCGTTGCAGTCGCTGTGAAGAATAACCCTGTCCTTTTTATATTTGCTTTTGTCAACGGCACAATTAATATTCACAACGCATCACCTCGAACATTTGTTTTTATTTAATTATAGAACAAGTGTTCTATAAAGTCAAGCGCAATTTTGTCGTGTATATTAAAAGTAATGATACCAATGATATTAAAAATATTTCTAAAATACGATTTTTCTTTTAAAAAAACATTGACATATACTTATATAGGTGATAAACTGGAACTAAGGTAGAATGGTTGTATTTAAAAATAGTTAATCAGGGACACAAATATAAATATTATAAAGGAGAAGAGTATGAAGAAAAAAATTAGAATAATTTCGTTGGTTTCATTATTGTTGTTGTCGATTTTTTCCACTCAAAGTGTATTGGCATCAGAGTCTGTAGATGATGAAAACGATAATGGTGGCTATGTTGCAGATGATACGGAACGTTTGGAAGTACCATTTGAACATGACGGGTATTCGTTGACTACGAAATATGACCCGAGAGAAAGTAATCATTTAACAGATATAAGAAATCAAAGCAATGTCGGCATTTGTTGGATGTATGCCGCTGCTTCCACAGAAGAACAATTTATTGCAACACGGTACGGTAGAAAATTTGATGTTTCTGAATTGCATGGTGCAGTTGCTTTATCTGACTGTATTAAAAAAGTAAATAAAAGTCAAATTGAACCGGGTTATTATGAAACTGGCCCTAATAGAGGTTCTACAACTGCAGTAGCTGCACAGTACATAACAAATTGGAATACTCCGATTTTCTATAACGATGTCCATAAGTGGTGCTCAAATATCAGCGAGGCAGAATATCCTTTATCTATTATGCAAACCTTTTATAATAAACACCATAACTGGATTGAAATAAAGGATGACGGAGATGCATTTACAGATTCAAAATCATTATTTAATCTCACGGGGTTTAGATATATTTCCAAAGATATGGATAATATTAAGTATGCTATTCAGAATTATGGTGCTGTTAGTGCAGGCATACATTATGATAGTAATATGGTTAAAAATGTAAATGGTAATGAACAAACCCTTAATAATGTGAGCAGAAATCATGCTAATCACTCCATAACCATTGTAGGCTGGGATGATGATTTTTCTAAGGATAATTTTAGAAATGGTTTTAAACCCGAAGGCAACGGTGCGTGGTTGGTGAAAAACAGTTGGGGATATCAGGATATAAGAAGCGGTTATATGTGGATTTCTTATGAGGACGGTTCTTTGGAGGCTAGCGATAACTACTTTTCCGTAACAACCGGTGTTCAACCCGCTGATGAAAGTGAGTATATGCTTTCTTATGATTACTTGCCGATTGTGAGTCATTCCGAGTCGGACAAAATTTTCAAAGACAGAGTATTGTTGGCAAATGTATATGATGTGTCATCTTTTACTGATACTTATGATTGCATAAACAAAGTGATGCTATATTTAAAAGCTATTGATTGCACATACAACATAAGAATAATTCCGCTACAAGATAATTCTGTTCCGACTAATGTGAACGATTACCAAGTATTATCATCAGGCACTTACAGCGGTGAGGGTTATTTTACTGTAACATTAAGTAAACCTTTTGAATTTTCTTCTGGAGATAAATGTGCTGTAATTGTTGAAATAATACCTAATGGTAGTAATTCTAAAATTTATATTCCTTATGAGGGTAGTTATAATGCCGCAAGAGGTATTTCAAGTGGAGAAAGCTACTATTGCTTTGATAGCGGAAGTAATTTGAAGTGGCAGGATGCAGCAGCAAATGATGTTTACGGAAATTTTTGTATTAGACCTGTGTTGAAAGATACAGATAGCAAAGATTATTCTGTGTCTATTTTTCCTAATGCCGTAACTAATACAGATGAAGATGTTGCAGTTTCGTATGTATCTGATTATGAATTGTTCAATATATCTAACTCTGATAATAGAGTGTTGTATCAAGATACTGATTATGAAATTAACGATTGTACTGTCACGTTAAAAAAAGAATATTTAACTTCGCTTAACGGTAGATATCAGGAATTATATTTTAGATTTAATAATAATATAGTAAAAACCGTTGTGATAAATCCAAAATCCAAAATCAGCAAGGTTAGTATTGATGGAGTACCAATAGTTGGAAAAACTTTAAATGCAACTTGTATTGGCAATCCTATAAAAGATTCATATAATGTGAGTTATCAGTGGCAATCGTCAGTCAATGGTAATAATTGGTATGATATAAGCGGTGCTGTAAAATCAAGCTATGAAGTGACCGATAATGATTTTGGACGATATATCAGGGTGAAGATAACAGCCAAAAAATATGGAAATGTTGTTTATCCAACTACGGTATATTCAGAACCAACATCAATAAAAGCTGTCATATTAGGAGATGTTGATTTAAATGGCAGTATAACTATTACGGATGCTACCATGATACAAAAGTACATAGTCAATCTGATAACATTTAGCGAAGAACAAAA
>OHEQ01001057.1_pt1 | contig 11567 bp, 10 predicted proteins | sample 1567321 | NCBI WGS metagenome assembly OHEQ01 (sample SAMEA3879598, study PRJEB24766) | human gut metagenome | biome: human-associated habitat; feature: feces | place: USA | collected 1985/1987
TCATTGTGGTTACTTTCAACGCCAGCCCAGCCGCCTTGCATAGCTTCTGCAAAAACAATCTGACTGCCGGCAGAAATATTGCCTGTCAGGAGAGCAGCAGAGAAAAAAACAGACAGACTGCGAAGCAGCCAGGATGGTTTCTTATTCATAGCAAATCCTCCAGTAAATCTTTGAATCTATAGATAAAGATATCATAACATGAAAAAACGCCCCGGACAATAAAGTCCGGGGCATTTTAGAAGAAAAGATGGCCGAAATTAGTTGTTGATGACAACACCCTTCTGCAGCATAACGTTTGCGTACAGAGCTTTCTCACTTGTGGAGATGATACAGTAAGCTGTTTTTGCTTCGTCATAGAATGCGAAACGCTCGATATTTCCAACAACTGCGTCTCCTCTGTCATCATATTTACGGATGATCTCTTTGTATGTATCCCAGATCGGTGTCTCTACATCGTCACCAGGCATAACTTCCATCAGGTTTACAGGATGCTCTACATAAGTATCCAGCGGGAAAACTTTGAGGATAGCTTCCAGGATCTCCGGTACGCCATGTCCGTCGCAGCGGATGGTGATCGCATTCTTGCCCATGGACTCAACCGGGAAGTTTCCGTCTGCGATAACAAGACGGTCGCTGTGACCCATTTCGCATAATACTTTTAATAATTCAGGGGATAAGATTTCTGGAATTCCTTTTAACATAATTTTGCCTCCGTTCATTTCAATTCGTTTTTATCTATCTTAGAATTTACCTGCATTCAGATGGTTTGACAAGGTAATATTTTCCTGTAAATGATGAAAATTTTATAGTTGACAGAAACGTTTCGGCGAGTTATGATGAACTCAAACAGAAACGTTTCGGTTTCTGAATCAAATGCAGAAATAATACAAAAAATAAACACAATAATTCCAAGGAGGAAAAGATTATGCCACTGGTTACATCTAAAGAAATGCTGTTAAAAGCACAGAAGGGCGGATATGCAGTAGGAGCTTTCAATGCAGAGAACATGGAGATGGTGAAAGCAATCATCCAGGCAGCTGAGGAGCTGAAAGCGCCGGTTATGATCCAGACAACACCATCTACGATCAAATATGGTACTGTTGAAACTTACGCAGCAATCGTAGCAGCAGAGGCAGCCAAGGCTTCTGTTCCGGTATGCCTTCATCTTGACCACGGCAGCTATGATGGATGCCTGAAATGTGTTGAGGCTGGATTCTCATCCATCATGTTCGACGGTTCTCATTACCCGATCGAAGAGAACGTTGCTAAGACTAAAGAACTGGTTAAGATCACAAGAGAGCACGGAATGTCCTTAGAGGCAGAGGTTGGCTCCATCGGTGGTGAGGAAGATGGCGTTATCGGTATGGGCGAGTGCGCAGATCCTAAGGAATGCAAGATGATCGCTGATCTTGGTATCGATTTCCTGGCAGCAGGTATCGGTAACATTCATGGTAAATATCCGGCTAACTGGAAGGGCTTAAGCTTTGAGACTCTGGATGCAATCCAGCAGAAGACAGGCGTTATGCCGTTAGTTCTTCACGGTGGTACAGGTATCCCGGCTGACATGATTAAGAAGGCAATCTCTCTGGGCGTTTCCAAGATCAATGTAAACACAGAGTGCCAGTTGTCCTTCGCAGCAGCTACTCGTGAGTATATCGAGGCTGGCAAGGATCAGAAGGGTAAGGGCTTTGACCCAAGAAAGCTGTTAGCACCAGGTGCTGAGGCAATCAAGGCTACCGTTAAGGAAAAGATGGAGCTGTTCGGTTCTGTAGGTAAGGCTTGAAACAAATAAGACAATTATCGTTCAGGTTTAGTGTGAAAAAGAGGAATATTTCACAAAAGTGAAACGATTCTGGAAAAACACTTGCTTTTCTGAATGAAAAGGTGTATTTTATTGTCATCAGTGATTGAAACAGACAATCACGACCTGACTGGAACAAGGGCGTTCTTATCTTAGTTGATAAGGGCGCTCTTTCTTTTACTTTATCATAGTAAAGTGGTCGATAATATATCAGTTCAGTCAGGTGGCTCTGCAGAATAGCTTAACAGAAGAAAAGGCAGCAGACAGAGCGTTATATCAGTATAGAATGAGAGGGTTGAAAACATGAGCGGCAGAATTACAGAGTTATTTAACAACAATGTTTTTACAGATGCTGAGATGAAGGCTCGTCTTCCGAAGAAGGTTTATAATGAAGTGAAGGCGTGCAAGCTGGATAAGGGATCTGCAGACATCGTTGCACAGGCAGTAAGAGACTGGGCAATTGAGAAAGGTGCAACACATTTTACACATGTATTTGAACCACTGACAATGCTTACTGCAGAGAAGCATGACTCCTTCGTTTCGCTTCCAGATGAAGATGGTAAGGTCATGATGGATTTTACCGGAAAAGAATTGTGTGAGTCCGAGCCAGATGGTTCATCCTTCCCGTCAGGTGGTATTCGTGATACCTCTCGCGCAAGATCTTACACTTCATGGGATATGACTTCACCGATTTACGTAAAGGAGGATGCAATTGGAACCATTCTTTGTATCCCGGCAGCATTCTGCTCATACACAGGTGAAGCACTTGATGCAAAGACACCGCTTCTTCGTTCTATGGACGCAGTAAGTGAGCAGGGTGTCAGACTTCTTCGTCTGTTAGGAAACACTACATCTACAAAGGTGACTGCAGGTGTTGGACCTGAGCAGGAGTATTTCATTGTAGACAGAGATAAATATTTACAGAGAGATGACCTTGTATTTACAGGTCGTACACTGTTTGGCGCACCGGCTCCAAAGGGACAGGAGCTCGATGATCAGTATTTTGGTGTAATTCCGGAGCGTGTTGGTTCCTTTATGAAGGAGCTAAACGAAGAGCTGTGGAGATTTGGTATCACTGCAAAGACACAGCATAACGAGGTTGCGCCAGGACAGCATGAGGTTGCTCCGATTTTCTCTGTGACAAACGTTGCAGCAGACAGCAACCTGCTTTTAATGGATACCTTAAAGAAGGTTGCAACACGTCACGGTCTTGTATGTTTGCTTCATGAGAAGCCATTTGCAGGCGTAAATGGTTCTGGTAAGCACAACAACTGGTCTCTTTCCACAGATGATGGTATTAATCTGTTTAAGCCAAGCAAGAAGCCAGAGACTGATACTCGCTTCCAGTTAGTTGTTGGCTGCGTTATGAAGGCAGTGAAAAAGCATGCACTTCTTCTTCGTACCGCTGCTTCTAACCCAGGAAATGATCATCGTTTGGGTGCAAATGAGGCACCGCCAGCAATTATTTCTATCTTCTTAGGTGATCAGATTGGTGGTGTAGTTGATCAGATCATCGAAAAGGGATATGCAGATTCATCTATTCCAGCTGGAATGCTTGATCTTGGTGTAAAGGAGTGCCCGGCTGTTGATAAGGATCCGACCGACCGTAACCGTACATCACCATTTGCATTTACCGGAAACCGTTTTGAGTTTAGAATGGTTGCTTCATCCTGCAACGTTGCAGAGCCAAACATTGTATTAAATGCAATGATGGCAGAAGCATTCTCTGATGCAGCAGATGCAATTGAGGCAAAACTTAGAGAAGGTAAGCACACAGATGTTGCTGTTCGCGAAGTGACTGCAGAGTTTATCCGTGAGAACAAGGATATCTACTTTAACGGAAACGGATATACTGATGAGTGGGTTGCAGAGGCCGAAAGACGTGGTCTTCCAAATGTAAAGACATGGGTTGACTCCATCAAGTCTGTTACAGAGCCAACGACAGTAGAGATGTATGAGAAGTTCCACATCTTAACAAAGAGAGAGCTTGAGGCTCGTGCAGAAGTCTTCTATGAGACATACAGCAAGACTTTAAATATTGAAGCAGGTACAATGATTGATATGGTAACAAAGAAGATCATTCCGGCTGTTATCAAGTATGAGAACAATCTGGCTGCATCTGTAAATACTATTAAGTCTGCATACGCAGCAGCAAACATCTCCACTCAGGAGGGTATGCTTCATGAGATTGCCGAGCTTCTTGGTGAAACATATAAGGCATTAAAGAAGTTAAGTGATGTTCACGCAAAGGCTGTTGCTATGGAAGGAAAAGAGCAGGCATTCTATTATAAGGATGTTGTAAAGGAAGCAATGGATGAGCTACGTGCACCAGTTGATAAGCTTGAGGTATTAGTAGAGCGCAAGGTATGGCCGATGCCAACATATGGCGATCTTCTGTTTGAAATCTAAAAACAAAAGTGATTGTGAATGTGCTTCTGAATACTTAATAAAATATAAAAGAATGCATAGCTGTCCGAAAATTCTTCGGACAGCTATCTTTTTTACTTGACAATCAATAGTAGATAAAGGTAGAATAAGTATATATGTGTACAGAAAGGCGTGGTTATTTCTATGGGGATAACGAATATTTTATTATTGGTATTAGGATATGTTCTACTGTTATTTAGTACAAAGCTAGTCAATGGAGGCGGAATTTCTATTATGAGAAAAGGACCGACATCCGATGCGCAGGAGCGAATTTTTTCCTGGTTTGCACTTAGCTTGATGCCATTTTTAAGCATAGCAATCTCAGGTGGTGTATTAGGTCTTGGGAACATGGTGTTTACAGCAGCGCTGACAGCTGGTGTACTGCAGCTTCTTTTGATCTATGGAATGCTTGGAATCACTGGAACGTACCGTCTCGCAGGCAATGCACTTCGCGATCTTGTGCTTCTTCTTGTTTGCGTTGTGATTCTGATTGTTTGTACTAACTACACCTGGAGTAAAGGTCATCCAGCAAGCACGATCTCTAGGGGAATGGGTCTTTTTCTTTGTGTTCTTGCAGTAGCGTTTACTGTGTGGATGCTTCCTTATTTTATGGGAAAAAACCGTAAGCTTCAGCGCCGTCCTGATACGGATTTTGTTCCGGCAATTGTGTTTACACTTGTGGGACTTGCACTGGCAGGTCTTGGCGGTGTTCTTCTTATGAATAATACGGCAGCGCTTACCCATGCGCTGAACATAGAGCAGGGTGTGCTTGGTGTTGCTGTGATCGGCGTAGGCCTTGTACTTCCAGAGTATGTGCGTGTAGCAAGAAAGTACTGGATGAACACACAAAAACCAGTATCAATGCATTTGACACTTGCTACTGGAAATCTTGGATTATTACTTATGATAGGTCTTAGTGCAGTAATTTCACCTATTATTGTTACATTTGCAGGTGCGTACCTGCTGCTTGCATGTGTGGTGGCGATTATCGTATTTGGTATTTTGTTCTACGTAGGCGGTGAAATTGGAAAAATTAAGGCGCTCTTGTTTTTAGCTGGTTTTGCTCTTGTTTTTGTGCTTCTTATGAAGTTTAGCCTGCATTAAGCAACAAATTAGGAGAAAGAGAGGGAGAAGTTATGCTGTTTTCGGATATTACGGATTGTGAAATGCTAGTTTATCGATGTATTCAGGAAGCTGATAATGAAATTGGTCTGGTTGGCATCATGGATGAACTTGAAAAGAAATACCAGAAGGACTGGAAACGTTCAACGGTATGTACATTTATTGCACATTTGATTGAAAAAGGTTATGTAAATGGAAGAAGAGAAGGACGTGTGTTCTACTATTCTTCAGCAATCAATGATAAGAAGTTTTTGGAAGCACAGGTAAAGCAATTCATGAATTTCTGGTTTGACGGATCTCTCGAAGAACTGGTGCAGTATGCATGCTTGGCTAAAGGAATTTCAAAGAAGAATGCAGCTGAGGTTGTAGCTGCGATAAAGGAGCTTGAAAAGAAGTAAGAAGATGCTGCAGAGTTCCCTGCGGCATCTTTCTCATTTATTGAGGTGAAAGGATCTGAAGAATTATGGAAAACCAGAATACACCATTGTGGGATGCCTCGCTTGACATCAATGAACGGTTAGACTGGCTGCTTGAGGCACTGAATCTGGATGAAAAATGCAGGATGTTCTCGACGCTTACACCAGAAGTGGCGCGTCTTGGAATCCGAAGTACTTATCTGGGTGAAGAAGCTGCTCATGGTGTGGAAGCAAAGCATGATCGAAGCGTAAACTGGGGAGCACCGAAGCCGACAACGACATTTCCACAGCCGTTTGGTATGAGTCAGACTTGGGATACTAAGCTTATGGAAAAAATGGGGGCAGCCGTTGGAGATGAGGCACGAATCCTCTATTATCGAGAGGGTGAACATGGCGGTCTATGTCGTTGGGCACCGATGGCGGAGCCAGAGCGTGATCCACGTTTTGGAAGGACAGAAGAAGGATTTGGCGAAGATCCCCATTTGGGTGGTCAAATGGCATCTGCTTATATAAAGGGGATGCGTGGTGATAATCCTAACTATATAAAAACAGCAGCTACGCTTAAATATTTTACCGGTTATAATTCAGAAGATCGGCCACTTCGTGTATCAATTGATCCGCGCAGCTTTTATGAATATTATTTGGAGCCGTATCGCAGGTGCATCATAGAAGGCGGTGCAGAAGGCGTTATGACAGCAAGTAATGCAATCAATGGCACACCAGCACTTTTGGGCGATCATTTACAGGAGGTACTTCGTAAAGAGTGGCGTTTTAGCGGTCATATCGTTGGAAATGAATGTTCGCTAGAAGAACTGTGTCAGGATGAGCGTTTTTCTGACAGGGAAAAGACAGTAGCGCTTGCAATAAAGGCAGGCGTGGATTGTTTTGCTGATGAGCCTGAGTTTGTGGAAGCAGCGGTGCGCGGTGCTTACGACAGAAATCTTCTTTCAATGCAGGATATTAATCAGGCGGTGCGCCGCAGCTTTGCGACAAGGATTCGTCTTGGTATGTTTAATAAAAAAGAAGATGATCCATTTGCAAATCCAGATGAATCACTTTTAGGCGGCAGTGATCATGCTGATTTGTCTCGTCAGGCTGGACGAGAGGCAATTGTACTTTTGAAAAATGAAGAACAGATATTGCCTATTTCTCCAAAAGAAAACGAAAAAATTGCAGTGATAGGACCATTGGCAAATGAATGGTTTAAGGATTGGAATGGAGGTATCCCGCCATATCGTATTTCACCGTATGAAGGAATAAGAGATGCATTTGGTGAAGATTGTGTGACTTACACAGATGGAAAAAAGCGTCTTTGTCTTCGTTGTGGAGAGAGGTTTGTCTGTCTGACGCAAGAAGGACGACTGGCGCTTGGTTCGCGCTCAGAGGCTGAGGAATTTGTTATAACTGACTGGGGACAGGGAAAAATGAATCTGCAGGCGGCATCGACAGGATGCTATCTGACAAGCGTAGATGAGAATGGAAAGTTATTTGCAAACCGCAGTGAGGCATTTGGGCGTCATGTAAAAGAATGCTTTTGTGTGGAGATGCTGTCAGATGGACGTTTTTGCCTGACAACATGGCGTGGACGTGATGTGTATTGGGACAGCGAGGGTATGCTTCGTGCAGCAACAGATGAGCAGGTTGGCATTGGCTGGCCAGGCGAAAATCGTGCATTATTTGGAATTGAGCAGACTTGGGATGGTACGGCTCGTGCAGTGACTTTAGCATCAGAGGCTGATAAAGTAGTTATTGTACTTGGAACAAATCCAGTGATCAATGGTCAGATAGGACAGGACAGGGAGAAGTATGGACTTCCAAGTGCTCAGATAGCATTGTTTGAAGCTGTGAAAAAGGTGAATGAGCAGGTGATCGTTGTTGTTGTAAGCAACTATCCGCATGATCTGATGCCGTTACAGGAAGCAAAAGCCATTCTCTTTACGCCGTCTGGCTGTCAGGAACTGGGAAGAGCTATTGCAGATGTTATGTCTGGCTCATATAATCCATCAGGAAGACTGAATATGACATGGTATTCATCATTTGAAGATCTTCCGGCAAAAAATGAATGTGATATTATTCGCACGCGCCAGACTTATCAATATTATAGAGGCAAAAAACAATATCCGTTTGGATATGGATTGTCCTATACCTCGTTTGTATATGATATTTTCGCAGTGGAGCAGGAAAAGGAGCAGCTTAAGGCTGTGCTTCGTGTGCGAAATACTGGAAATTGTGATGGTGCAAAGGTTATCCAAATTTATGCGGCAAAGGAGGAAGCGTCACTTACACGACCAGATAAAAAGCTTGTCGGTTTTGCATTTGTTATGCTCCATGCAAATGAAGCTAAGGAAGTGACAATTAAAATTCCATTTAGAGAGCTGATGATTTATGATGTGATTACAGAAAGCATGATGCTTTCCGATGGCGGATATCGAATCTGGATAGGAGAGGATGCAGATACACAGGCACAGATAATAGAAAGTGATGGCACTAAGCGTCCAGCGCAGGCTATTGTCTGCCTTGAGGGTGATATTCGTATTCGTCGTGATTTTGCCAATATTACAGGAGCCTGGCTTTATGATGAGTGCAGAAATGTGAGAATCTCAAAACGGGAGGGTGTTCAAGTTGTCTGTATCAGCAATAAGGCGCAGGAAGCGATGATGGAGTACACAATGGGTGATAATGACAGCCTTGGCAGCGAGCTTCATTTGAAGCTTTATGCGATAGAAGGCAGTAAGTTAAAAATCACCATAAATGATAAAGATTCACAGATGTTTGCGCTAAACACGCAGGGCATGATTCAGGAGGTTTGCATAAACCTTTCTGAGGAAATGGGGATGAAATCATTACATTGAAGCTTTCTATGAAGGGTGTTATGGGCATTAGTTATTTCTGGTTTGAATAATTACGAATTAAATAATAAGGGAGAATAGATCATGGAAGAAAAGAATACAACTATGGGAACAACTGAAACAATGGAGGATTACAAGGAAGCACTTGAGGCATCCTATCGCAGAATCCGTCCAGGTGATATCGTGACAGGAACAGTTATCGATGTAAATGATCAGAATGTGACAATTGATTTTAATTACTATGCACCGGGCAGAATCCCAGTGACTGAGTTAAGCGATGATCCAACATATCATGTACTGGAAAATGTCGCAGTTGGTGATACACTTACTGCAACAGTTGTAAAGACAGATGATGGTGCCGGAAATATGCTTCTTTCATGTAAGGATGCAGTTGAGGAGTTGGCATGGGATAAACTGCAGGAAGCACAGAAAACAAAGAAGGTTTACCATGTAAAGGTGGCAGGTGCTGTAAATGGCGGATGTGTAGCTTATGTAGAAGGCGTGCGCGGATTCATCCCGGCATCAAAGCTTGCATTAGAATATGTAGAGGAGCCGGCAGATTACTTAAATAAGGAGCTTGATGTTCAGGTAATATCAGTGGATGAGGGAGCAAAGAGAGTAGTTCTGTCTGCAAAGGAGCTTCTTTTGGCGAAAGTTATGGAAGAAAAGAACAAGAAGATCAACAAGTATACAGTTGGCACTGTTATGGAAGGAACAGTTGAACAGTTAAAGGATTACGGTGCATTTGTAAATATTGGTGATGGAATTACAGGACTGGTTCATATTTCGCAGATTAGCGACAGAAGATTAAAGCATCCAAGTCAGGTATTAAAGGAAGGCGATAAGGTTAAGGTAAAGATTATAAAGATCGAGAACAATAAGATTTCCTTAAGTATCCGTGAGGCAGCTGAGCTTACAAGCCGTGAGGTAGAGGAGGAAGGACCAGCTGAGTACGAGGATAACGGTGCAGCAGCAACAGGTCTTGGCGCATTGCTTAAGGGATTTAAGTTAAATTAAGGTCTGATTTAAGAAAGGTGTGATTTTATGGCAGACGAGATGGAACTTTTAAAAGAATGGATAAAGACAAGCAAAAACATTGTATTTTTCGGAGGGGCAGGCGTGTCAACCGAGAGCAATATCCCGGATTTTAGAAGCACAGACGGTCTGTACAATCAGGAATACGCCTATCCGCCTGAAACAATTCTTAGTCACAGCTTTTACAAAAAAAAGCCAGAGGAGTTTTTTAGGTTTTATCGAAACAAAATGCTGTTTCCAAATGCACAGCCAAATGCAGCGCACAAAGCGCTTGCAAGGCTGGAGCAGCAGGGAAAATTAAAGGCAGTGATCACACAAAACATTGATGGTCTGCATCAAAAGGCAGGAAGTAGAGAAGTGCTAGAGCTTCATGGAAGTGTGCTTCGAAATTATTGTGAGCACTGCGGCAGATTCTATAGCCTGGAAGATCTTATGGAAAAGAAAGAGTTAGTGCCAAAGTGTAACTGCGGCGGAATCATTAAACCGGATGTGGTTTTGTATGAGGAAAGTCTAAATCAGAAGACATTGGAGCAATCTGTGTGCTATATTAGTCAGGCTGACATGCTAATTGTAGGCGGAACATCGCTGACAGTATACCCAGCGGCAGGACTGATTGATTATTACCGGGGAAACAAGCTTGTTTTAATCAATATGGCAGCGACAGTGAGGGATGGCATAGCAGATTTGATTATAAAAAGAAAGATAGGAGAGGCACTTTCAGAGGCAGTAGAGTAAACTTTTACAGGCCTGTCTTAGGAGTATGAAAATGGATTTTGAGGTTGGAGATAGAATTATCATGAAAAAACCGCACCCATGCGGAAGCAAGGAATGGGAAGTTTTGCGTGTTGGAATAGACTTTCGTATTCGCTGCTGTGGATGCGATCACCAGATCATGGTGCCTAGAAAGCTTGTAGAGAAAAACACGAAAAGTATTAAAAAGGCGGAATGAGAGTCCAAGAAAAGTTCACGGAACGCCCATTCACAAAACCGCACTAACGTGCTTTCGTTGCTTCGCAACTTTGTTTTGTTCATTAACGGGCGTTCACTTCGTTCAGCTGATTCGTCCAATCCTCATGCAAGCATGGGATTTGTACGAACACATCTGAACGAGTGAACTTTTTTATAAAAAAGTGCTTGCATTTTCTTTGTAGATATGGTAAAGTTAAAAACTGTGATGTAATATCATATCCTTGCTCTCCAGTAGGTGGAGGGCCAGAGACCAGAAGGAGGTAGAAAACATGAATAAGTACGAGTTAGCAGTTGTATTAAGTGCAAAGCTTGAGGAAGAAGAGAGAGCTGCAGCAATCGAGAAGGTACAGGGCTACATCACCCGTTACAACGGCGTTGTTACCAACGTTGATGATTGGGGTAAGAAGAGACTGGCTTATGAGATTCAGAAGTCTAAAGAGGCTTACTATTACTTCATCCAGTTTGATGGTGATGCAGAGTGTCCAGGTGAAGTTGAGAGACACATCCGCATTATGGAACCGGTTGTCAGATATCTTTGCGTTAAGCAGGAAGCGTAAGCAGGGCGCTTAGGCATCAGGCTTAAGCATTTTAGAAAGGGCATGGTTATTAACTATGAATAAAGTTATTTTAATGGGAAGACTTACCCGAGACCCAGAAGTTCGTTACTCACAGGGAGAACGCCAGATGGCTATTGCAAGATATACACTGGCTGTAGATCGCAGAGGACGCGCAAATACATCCAATGGTGAGCAGACAGCTGACTTTATTCAGTGTGTAGCATTTGACCGTTCAGCAGAGTTCGCTGAGAAATATTTTCATCAGGGAACAAAGCTAGTGGTTACCGGACGCATTCAGACCGGCAGCTATACCAATAAGGATGGCCAGAAAGTTTATACGACAGATGTGATTGTTGAGGATCAGGAGTTTGCTGAGAGCAAGGCTTCCAGC
>OHEQ01001068.1_pt1 | contig 11370 bp, 8 predicted proteins | sample 1567321 | NCBI WGS metagenome assembly OHEQ01 (sample SAMEA3879598, study PRJEB24766) | human gut metagenome | biome: human-associated habitat; feature: feces | place: USA | collected 1985/1987
TACTTATTTTATGATACAATTAATATACAAAGAATTTAAAATATGAGGATATTCACTCCAGGGAGGTTTTTTTGTTGATAGGTATTATAGTTACAGGACATGGTAACTTTGCATCTGGCCTTGCTTCATCTATTGAAGTTATTGCTGGCAAACAAGATAAATTTGAAGCGATTGATTTTCCTATCGGTTCTACAAATACAGAATTAGCTAAACAATTACAAGAAGCTGTTGACCGCTTAAATTGTTCTGATATTATTTTCTGCACAGATATAGCAGGTGGTACACCTTTTAATCAAAGCGTTATTTTATCCACACATTTACCAAATAGTAAGGTTATCAGTGGAACTAATGTTCCTGTTTTATTAGAAGCACTCTTTAGCAGAGCTAATCAAACAGCTTTAAGTTTATCTGAAATTTTAGTTGATAGTCATCAGTCCAGAATTCAAGTATTCCAATCTCGTTCTCAAAATAAAAAAAATCGAGGAAGTGTTCTTAATGACTAAAATTGCTATTAAGGCTCAAAAAATTTTTACTGCAGATTTTATTGAAAGCAATAATTATCTAATTGTCGAAGATAATAAATTTGCTGGTTTTCTTTCTAAAGAAGACGTCAAAAAAGAAAATATTCCTGTAAAAGAATATAATGATGCATTCATTATTCCAGGTCTTATTGATACTCATATCCATGGTGCTGTAGGTCATGACACTATGGACTCCACTCCAGAGGCTTTAAAAAGTATTGGGGATTATCTTTTAACTCAAGGTACTACTACATGGATGCCAACTACAGTAACAGCTCCACTTGAAGATATCTATAAAGCTATTGCCAATGTAGCTGAATGTAAAGATACATTAAATAGTGCTCGTATTCTTGGTATGTTCATTGAAGGACCTTATATCACAAGCAAACACAAAGGAGCTCACCCTGAAGAACATATTCGCCCATTAAATAAAGAAGAAATCGAAAAAATGTCTGAATATAATACTGTAAAATCCATTATCATTGCACCTGAAAAAGATGCACCAAAATTCACTAAATGGATAACACAAGATTTAAAAATCAAAGTTTCCTTAGGTCATAGCAGTGCAAATTACGAAGAAGCTTGTGCTTGTTTTGATATGGGTGCTGATGCTGGTGTTCATACTTACTGTGCTATGGAACAACTCCATCATCGCAATCCTAATTTATTAGGTGCTATCATGACTCGCAATGATGTATATGCCGAACTCATTGCTGATGGTATTCATGTTTCTTTACCAGCTATGAAAATTCTCTTACAGAATAAACCAAAAGATAAAGCTTTACTCGTAAGTGATGCAATTCAAGGCACTGGCTTAAAAGATGGTCGCTATATGCTTGGCACTTTACCATTTAATGTAAAAGATGGAATTGCTCGCATTGATAGTGGTAATCTCGCTGGCAGTACAACAACTCTTTTAAAAGAAGTTCGTCGCCTCGTTTTAGAATTACATGAAAATCCTATTCATGCTGTTAATATGGCATCATTAAATCCAGCAAAACGCTTCGGTGTTGATGATGAACTTGGTAGCATTGCCATTGGTAAAAAAGCTGACTTCCTTATCATAACTCCTGATTATGAACTCAAAGAAACTTGGCTCGATGGAAAATGTGTATTTAAAGCTTAATAATTAATAAAAAACACTTTCTAATTTTTATTTAGAAAGTGTTTTTAGTTTTTGCAGTAATATAGTTTTTATATTATAATTAAGAATTAAGGTTTATCAATTATTAAACTATCTCTTAATGAAAGGATTTTTTTATGAAAAATACTAAGCTACGACCCTTAACTGAAAGTAGCCTATTGACTGCTATAACAGTAATCATTGCTATGGCAGGAATTTATATACCTTTTATTATTTTATTTTGGACTTTACCTATTACAATTATTACAGCCAAACATAATCTTAAATATGGTATATTTAGTGCTTTAATTGCTAGTATTTTATTATGTGTATTTTTAACACCTGTTACTGCCATACCACTTGTTCTAGGTTCAGTGCCTCTAGCTTTAACTTTAGGTTTTGGCTATAATCATTGTTGGTCTGCTGTAAAGATTTTTGCTACATCTTTTGTAGCTTCAATCATTGGTGTATGTCTATTTTTAATATGTACCTTCTATCTGACAGGTATAAATTTATTTGTAGACCAATTAGATGCTTTTAAAACAGCTATGCTTGATACAAATGAAATGTTTAATTCTATGGGCATAACTTCAGAAGCTATGATTGATGCACAAAGACAAACTCAGCATTTAATAGAAACTCTTGCGCTTGTCTTACCTATGATTTTTATTTTAAATGCTATAATAAAATTAGTGATTAATTATATTGCTAGTTCTTTTTTATTAAAACGCTTAGGAACTACAAATATTAATTCTTTGCCACCATTTAGATTATGGCGCTTCCCTAAAGTTTTCATATATATATATGCCTTTTCTTTAATAGGCATGTATTGGGGCGATACTCGCAGTATTACGCTACTTTATCAAATTGCCCTAAACACTTATTTATGTGCTAATGTCTTAGGTTTAGTACAAGGTTTATCTGTCATAAGATTTTTTTATAAATTAAAAAATTGGCCAACTGCTGTTTGGATTTTCATTATCATTATGTTATGTCTAAACATGATAATTGCTCAAATCATTGCTCTTGCTGGCTTCTTTGATATGATTTTCGATTATCGAAAGAAATTCAAAAATAGCAATGATGTTTAGGAGGTAATTTTATGCCTAATAAATTATCCACTTGGATTGATATATGTGTTACTTTAATAGTTTCTTTGATATTATTAGTCATATTATTTCAATACAATTGGTATATATTTAGTGGCGGTATTGTTTTATGGATATGTTTATTCTTTTATCTAAAAGAACGCAGTATTGAACGACGCAAAAATCTAAAAGCTTACTATGAAAATGTCATTAAAAATGTAAATGAATTATCTAATTATGCTTTGGAACAATTACCTCAAGTAATCATGGTTATCAATAAAGATTTACGTTTAGAATGGTATAATCATGAATTAGAACGCTGGCTCAAGCAACCACCTGAAATAGGTTCTTTTATCACTGATATTTGGCCAAACATTCCTATCGATAATATTTGGAACCGCAATGGTCAATATATCTTTTCTCAAGATAATAAATTCTACATGGTAATCTATCGACCAGTAAATACTGATGACGATAGCCATTTAATGACTTTATATATCTATGATATTTCAGAATATGAACGTTTCAAATTAGATACAGCTATGCGTACTATGGTATTTGGCTATATCCAAATAGATAATTATGATGACGTTATGCAAGGGTTAAGTGAAGCTCAACGTACATCTATCTTATTTGAAGTCAATAGTCTTTTAGATAAATGGTCTCATTCTCTAGGTGGATTACTTCGTCGCATCTCTGATGATATGTATGTAATCATCTTAGAACGCCATGCTCTTGATTTAGCTGTCAGTGAAAAATTCGATATCTTAGACAAGGTTCGCAATCTTCACGGCGATAACAAATTCCCTGTTACTTTGAGTATCGGTTTAATTCAAAGCAGACCAAAAACTTCTATGGAAGAATTAGGTGCTCTTGCTCAATCTCACCTTGACTTAGTATTAGGTAGAGGTGGAGACCAGGTAGCTGTTGACTTAGATGGTAAAGTTCAATTCTTTGGTGGAAAATCCAAAGCTGTAGAAAAACATACTCGTGTAAAAGCTCGCGTTGTCGCTCATGCTGTTTTTGAACGCATGGAAGCTGCTGATGTTGTGTTTGTCATGGGACATCACAATGAAGATTTTGATAGTTTAGGCTCTGCCATAGGTGTATCGCGTATGGCTCGTCAAATGGGAAAACCTGTTTATATCATTTTAAGTGATATGAATGAAGGCGTAGATAAATTAATCAGTCTTTGCAAAACTGATAAAGACTTTGAAAATCTCTTTATCACACAAAAAGAAGCACTAGCAATGACTGCTTTAAATCCTGTATTATTCGTAGTCGATACACATATACCTCATCTTGTAGCTAGTCCTGATTTATTGCAATCAATAAATAATGTCATTGTAATCGACCATCATCGTCGTTCTGAAAATGTAATCAAAAATGCATTATTAATCTATATTGAGCCATATTCTTCTTCTACAAGCGAATTGGTAACTGAATTATTAATGTATTTCAATGAAAATATCAAGTTATCACGTTTAGAAGCTACTGCTCTTTATTCTGGTATAGTTGTCGATACGAAAAACTTCCGTGTCAATACTGGTGTTCGTACATTTGATGCTGTATCGCATTTACGTCGTTGTGGTGCTGACCCTGAAGTAGTTCATTATTTATTCCGCACAGATTATGAAACTAATCTTGCTGAATGTACTGCTATTGCTAATTCTGTTTTCTATCCAGAAGGCTTAGTTGTAGCAGTTTGCCCTGATAATGCCAATAGTATTCAAGCTATATCAGGAAAAATCGCTGATGATTTATTGGGAATTGAAAATGTACGCGTAAGTATTGTATTTTTCCGCTTAAAAGATAATGTCATTGGTGTAAGCGCTCGTTCCACTGGTGAAATCAATGTCCAAGTCATCATGGAACAATTTGGTGGTGGCGGTCATCAAAATGTGGCTGGCTCCCAAGTAAAAAATAGACCTTTAAAAGAATTAAAACAAGATGTAGTAAATACTACATTGTCATATATGAAAGAGGCTGATAAGAATGAAAGTAATAATGTTGCAAGATCTTAAAAAAGTTGGTAAAAAAGGTGATATCGTAGAAGTTGCTGAAGGATATGGTAGAAATTTCCTCATCGCTAAAAAATATGCAGTAGAAGCAACTAAACAAAATATAAATGTAGCTCAAGCTCAGAAAAAATCTGCTGAACGCAAAAAACAACAAGCTAGTGATGAAGCTCGTTTAATGGCTTCCCAATTATCCCAAGTAGAAATCACTATTCCTGTTCGCGTTGGCGAAGGCAGTCGTTTATTCGGCTCTGTTACAAGTAAAGATGTTGCTTTAACACTTAAAGAAAAACACAATATTGATATTGATAAACGCAAAATCGATATAAAAAATATAACTTGTCTCGGTGATTACACTGCAACAATCAAAGTTCACCCTGAAATAACAAGTACAATCACTGTACACGTTGTAGAAAAATAAGAGGCAATTATGAGTATATTTTCTCGTTTTTTCAAATCTAAAAAAAAATCTCGAACAACTAAGGCTGCTGTAAAATTACAGCAGCCTAATATTTCTGCTACAAAAGTTGAAAATTCTCCTGAAGAAATCGTAGTTGAACCTATAGACCATGATATTGATGCTCTTTATGATATCTTAGTTGATATCGAAGGTGCTGACCGTCTTGTATTAAAAGCGAGTAAATTAGAAGCTTTAACACTAATTCGCTCGAATAACCGCAATCAACGTATCTTAGGTCTGCAAAAAATAGTTTATGAAAATCCTACTTTAGATAAATTGCCTAAAGATGATGAAATTCCTACACTTTTAAAAGAAATGATGGATTATTTAGCCAATATCATGGCACGTCGCTCTTTTGAAGATGAATTAGAAAAACGCATATCTGCGAAGATGGAAGAAAATCACCAAGATTATATTTTCGATATAAAAAAACAAATTCTTAAAGAAGAAAGTTCTCTTAAAGAGTCTTCTCAATCATTAGCAAAACTAAAACAGCTAGAAGATAAAAATAAAATTCATCTAACAAAATCCATCATGGAATTGTTACGACCAGAAAATTTATCTGAAATTATAGGACAAGAAAGAGCTATTAAAGCTTTAAAAGCAAAATTAAGCTCACCTTATCCTCAACATCTAATACTTTATGGCCCTCCTGGCGTAGGGAAAACAACTGCTGCAAGGCTTGTACTTCAAGAAGCATGTACTCAGCCACATACACCATTTAATGCTGATGCACCTTTTGTAGAAACAGACGGCACTACACTTCGCTATGACCCTAGAGGTATAGCCAACCCTCTACTTGGTTCTGTTCATGACCCTATTTATCAAGGAGCTCGTAGAGATTTAGCTGACAGCGGTATTCCTGAACCAAAACCAGGGCTTGTTACAGACGCTCACGGTGGTATTTTATTCATTGATGAAATTGGTGAACTTGATGATACTTTACAAAATGAATTATTAAAAGTCCTTGAAGATAAGCGCGCTTATTTTGACTCTGCTTATTTTGAGCCAAACGACCCTAATGTACCAGAATATATCAAAAAATTATTCACTGAAGGTGCGCCTGCTGATTTCGTTTTAATTGGAGCTACAACTCGCGATAGCTATTATTTAAATCCAGCTCTTCGTTCTCGTTGTGCTGAAATCTATTTTGAACCACTGACTCCAAAACATATTGAGACTATAGTTTTAAATGCTGCTCATAAACTAAATGCTAAATTAGATGATGAAGTAGCCCAGATTATCAGTGAATATACAATTGAAGGACGTAAAGCTATCAATATCTTAGCTGACGCTTACAGCAATGCTCTCGTTCGCCAAGAAAATGATATGGATAATATATTAATCACTAAAGAAGATATTTATACTGTAGCTCAAGTAAGTCGCTTAACACCATTTATCACTAAAAAAGCTTCTGACACTAGCGAGATTGGTAAAATTTTTGGCTTAGGCGTTGCTGGTTTCATTGGTTCTGTTATCGAAATTGAAGCTATCGCTTTTAAAGCTCATGAAAAAGGTAAAGGTATCTTGCGTTTTAATCAAACAGCTGGCTCTATGGCTCAAGACTCTGTCTTCAATGCTGCTGCTGTTGTGCGCAAACTCACAAATGAAGATATTCACGATTATGATATTCACATCAATATAATTGGTGGCGGTAATATTGATGGGCCATCTGCTGGAACAGCCATTTTAATAGCTTTGATTTCTGCTATTACCCAAAAACCAATTCGTCAGGATATCGCCATTACTGGTGAAATCTCTATTCAAGGATTAGTTCGTCCTGTAGGCGGTGTCTTTGAAAAAGCTTATGGTGCTAGCCAAGCTGGTATCAAAACCTTGATTATTCCTGAAGAAAATGCTAAAGATATCCCGCCTGATTTACATGGCTTAAAAGTACATCCTGTTAAAACAGCACAAGAAGCTTTAGCATTCGCTTTTGATAAAATTTAAGAGGTGATTATTTTTGATAGATAGAGTACCTCCCCAAAATATAGAAGCTGAGCAAGCTGTTTTAGGTGCTATGCTCATCTCTAAAGAAGCTATTGCTGAATCTGCTCAAATTTTAAATCCACAGGATTTTTATCGCGAAGCTCATCGCATTGTTTTTGAAGCTATGCTTGATTTATCCAATCGCAATCAGGCAGTCGATAATTTAACTGTCATTGAACAATTAAATAAAACAAATCAATTAGAAAAAGTTGGCGGTATTGCCTTTGTTACTGCACTTGCCAATACTGTACCTACAGCTGCAAATGTAGTTTTTTATGCTAAGATAGTCAAAGAAAAGGCTCTCATGCGTCATCTCATCAATACAGCTACAGCCATTGCTGCTATGGGTTATGAAGGTGCTGATGATGCTGATAGCATCATGGATAAAGCCGAAAAAATGATTTTAGAAATCGCTTCCAATCGCAAAACTGGCGATTTCACACCTATTAATCAAATTGTCATTGATACTTTTAGCAAAATTGAAAATCTATATGAATCAAAAGGTGGTCTAACAGGTTTATCCACTGGCTTTAAAGACTTAGATAAACTCACCGCAGGGCTTCAACCTTCTGATTTAATCTTAGTCGCTGCCAGACCTAGTATGGGGAAAACAGCCTTTACTTTAAATATAGCTTCTCATGTTGCTTTAAAAGAAAATAAACCTGTAGCCTTTTTCTCTCTTGAAATGTCCAAAGAACAATTAATGCAACGTATGCTCTGTGCAGAAGGGCTTGTCGAGTCTCAACGATTACGCGTCGGTGATTTAGATGAACAAGATTGGCAAAAATTAATTGCCGCTGCTGATAAATTTTCTAAAGCGCCACTTTATATTGATGATACTCCTGGTATCAGCATCATGGAACTTCGCTCCAAAGCTCGCCGACTTCAACAAGAAAAAGGTTTAAGCTTAGTATTAATCGACTATTTGCAATTAATGCAAGGTAGAGCAAATAAAAATGGCGATAATCGACAACAAGAAATCTCTGAGATATCTCGTTCTTTAAAATCTCTAGCTCGTGAACTCAATGTTCCTGTAATTGCACTTTCTCAGCTTTCTCGTAGCGTAGAGTCAAGACAGATAAAAAAACCTATGCTCAGTGACCTTCGTGAATCTGGTTCACTAGAACAAGATGCCGATATCGTTATGTTTTTATATCGTGAAGATTATTACAATGCTGAAACAGAAAATAAAAATATAACTGATGTCATTGTCGCAAAACATCGTAATGGTCCTGTTGATACTGTTCAATTATTCTTCCATAAGGAATTTACAAAATTCGCAGATTTACTTCGTACTCAAGATAATATTTAACAAAAAAAGCTATATTAATCGTAAAATTAATATAGCTTTTTATTATGCACATCTGTATCGTAAACTTATAATCCCCATTTTCATTGACACTAAAGTACATAAAATGCTATTATATGAAGGTAAAAGCTACATATAGATTTTACAAACAAAACTCAAATCCTTGACATAGTGTCTATTTGAGTTCTTTTTGCTGTTATCAGTAGAAAATTTATGCTGGTTTTAAATATGAGGAGGAAATTTTTAAATGATTGAACGCTATACCAATCCTGAAATGGGAAGAATTTGGACTCTCCAACACGAATTTGAAGTAATGCTTGAAGTTGAAATTACAGCTTGTGAAGCTATGGCAGAACTTGGTCAAATTCCTGTAGAAGCTGCTAAAAATATTCGTGAAAAAGCACAGTTTAACTTAGAACGCGTTAAAGAAATTGAAAAAGTTACTAATCATGATATTATCGCATTTTTAACGAACGTTGCTGAATACGTTGGTGAAGATTCTAAATATATCCATAAAGGATTAACTTCCAGCGACGTAAAAGATACAGCACTCGGCATTATGATGAAAAAATCCGCTGAGCTTATTTTAGAAGACCTCAAAAATTTACGTGATGTTTTAAAACGTCAAGCTAAAAAATATAAACACACTGTTTGCATTGGTCGTACTCATGGTATCCATGCAGAACCAATGACTCTCGGTTTAAAATTTGCTTTATGGTATGATGAAGTTTGCCGTGACATCGAACGTGTTGAACACGCTAAAAAAATCGTTGCTGTTGGTAAACTTTCTGGTGCTGTAGGCACTTATTCCAATATTGACCCTCGTATTGAAGAAATCACTTGCAAAAAACTTGGCATTGAACCTGTAAAACTTGCAACACAAGTTATTCAGCGTGATCGCCATGCAGAATATATGACTACTCTTGCTATTGTTGCTAGCACATTTGAAAAAATCGCTACAGAATTACGTAACCTTCAACGTACAGATATCCGTGAAGTTGAAGAATATTTCCAACCAGGTCAAAAAGGTTCTTCTGCTATGCCTCATAAACGTAATCCAATCACTGGTGAACGTATCTCCGGTATGGCTCGCCTTGTTCGTGGTAACGCTATTGCAGCTATGGAAGATATCACTCTTTGGCATGAACGCGATATTTCCCATTCTTCCGTTGAACGCGTAATTTTACCAGACAGCACTATCAACGTTGATTACTGTTGCCGTAAATTAACAAATCTTTTAGATAAACTTCTCGTTTATCCAGAAGCTATGATGGAAAATCTTAACAAAACTGGCGGTCTTATCTTCAGCCAACGCATCATGCTCGCTGTTGTAAGCAAAGGCGTACTTCGTGAAGATGCTTACAAATGGGTTCAAAGAAATGCTATGGCTAGATGGCTCAAAGGCGAAGATTTCCGCACAAATGTAGAAAAAGACCCAGATATCACAAAATATCTCACTAAAGAAGAAATCGACAACTGCTTCGATTATCAATGGTTCTTACGCAATGTAGACATGATTATGGCTCGTTTCGGTATCGAATAAGCAGTTAATATTAAACTTGAGTAATAGAGAGGAAGTTTTCTTATGTCAACAGTTGTTGTAACTGGTACCCAATGGGGTGATGAAGGTAAAGGTAAAATCGTAGACTATTTAGCAGAAAAAGCTGATATAGTTGTACGTTATCAAGGTGGTAGTAATGCAGGTCATACTGTTACAGTAGACGGCAAAGAATTTAAACAAAGACTCATGCCATCTGGTATGCTCTATGATAGTAAAATTTGTGTGATTGCAAATGGTGTAGCTTTTGACCCTGAAGTAATCCTTCAAGAAATGGAAGCTCTAAAAAAAGATGGTTACTCTGTTGACGGATTACGTATCTCTAATCGTGCTCACGTTGTAATGCCTTACCATCGTCTTATGGACGGTCTTGAAGAAGAAAACAAAGGCGAATTAAAAATTGGTACTACTAAACGTGGTATTGGCCCATGCTATATGGACCGCGATAACCGTATTGGTATCCGCGTTTGTGATTTAATTGATGAAGAAACATTCAGCGAAAAATTAAAAACAGCTCTTGAAACTAAAAATCGTGAGCTTGTAAAACTCTATGGTAAAGAACCATTAAACTATGAAGATATTCGCACTGAATATCTCGGTTACGCTGAAAAACTCAGAAAACATGTAATTGATACTTCCGCATTCTTAAATAGAGAAATCAATGCTGGTAAAAAAGTAATGTTTGAAGGTGCTCAAGCTACTATGCTTGATATCGACCATGGTACTTATCCATATGTTACTGCTTCTCATCCAACATCTGGTGGCGTAAGCTCCGGTGCTGGTGTAGGTCCTAACAAAATCGATAAAGTAGTAGGTATCGTAAAAGCATATTGTACTCGCGTTGGTGAAGGTCCTTTCCCAACTGAACAGCTCAACGAAATCGGCGATAAAATCCGTGATTGCGGTCATGAATATGGTACAGTTACAGGTCGTCCTCGTCGTACTGGCTGGCTTGATGCTTGCGTAGTTCGCTATGCAGGTTACCTCAGTGGTATTGATTATATGGCAGTTACTCGCCTTGATATCCTCGATACTTTCGATGAAATCAAAATGTGTGTAGCTTATAAATACAATGGTGAAATCTTAGATGAAATGCCTGCAAGCTTAAAAGTTCTTGCAAATGTAGAACCAGTTTATGAAACATTCGCTGGTTGGAAAACAGACATTTCCGGCATCAGAAAATATGAAGATTTACCAGAAAATGCACGTAAATATTTAGAAAGAATGGCGCAGGTTACAGGTATTGGTCTTGGATTTGTTTCCGTAGGTCCAAACCGTGACCAGACAATCATTCTTCATGATGT
>OHEQ01001081.1_pt1 | contig 11302 bp, 5 predicted proteins | sample 1567321 | NCBI WGS metagenome assembly OHEQ01 (sample SAMEA3879598, study PRJEB24766) | human gut metagenome | biome: human-associated habitat; feature: feces | place: USA | collected 1985/1987
GCAGTTCGTTTTTATAATAAGGCAAACCAGAGAGGTTTGTTAGATCCAGATTCCTTTACACAGACATCTGATGTTTACTCGGAAAATCTGAAGGCTGGAAAGTATATGTTTAATGTACCAGGTTGGATGTCTACTGATGCAAACACAGAGTTTAACAAGACAGAAGGAAACGAGAAAACATTTATTTCAATGCCAAGTTTGACTGCAGACGCGGAAGATCGTTTTGGAAATATGTATAGAGGTGAGAGACAGTATGTTGTCAACGCAAATACTGAAAATCCAGAGCGCTGTGTAGCATTGCTTGACTTTGTATCTACATATGAATTTTCCAGAATTGCATGGAATGGCTTAGAAGGTGGTATGTGGAATATGGAAGATGGTGAGCCAGTACCGACGGATGAGTACCTGAAAGTAACAAAGGATGATGCTCTTGGCGTAGAGACTGGTATTAATGTATACCATCATTTCTGTGGATTTGGAAACGGAACAATTCAGCCAGATGGTTACACCACTGATCTGTATCAGTTCTCAACAAAGGCTATGGAAGCAAAGATGAATGATACCATTAAGGATTTCATTGATCATTATGGTGCAGAGTCTCAGGTGGATGTATATCGTCAGGAAACACCTGTTACTGATTCTATGAATTACATTTCATTTAGTGATCCAGAAGGTGAGGTTGCTTCTTGGGTAAACGAAATCAATGCATACATGGGTAAGAATGTATTTAAGTGCGTAGCATGTGAGTCTGATGAGGAATTTGAGGCAATGCGTGACAGCATGATTGAAGAGCTGAAGGCAAGCTACCATGTTGATGAAGTATTTGATTACTTCTATCAGGATGCTTTGGCTCAGGCAGAAGATGTTGCAAAACTTGTAGAAATGAATAATGCAATCAAAAAATAAGCTTAAATGAAAGTGTTATTTGCAAGTTAAAAAGACATAATCCTAAATAAACACCCGGAATATATTGTATAGCTGCAATATATTTCGGGTGTTTTAATAACGTATAGTTTTATCCTCTTGGATCTTTTGCAAAGCTAGGAATTTCTACACATGGCTGTTCATAAACCCAGCCTTTGGCAGGGCCTCCAGCTGCATGAAACCAGTTCCCTGTAACTTCGTTTACGACATGAAGTCCATTTTCATCTTCTTCCATTTCAAACAAAAGAATACGTTTCTTTGGGTGATCATTTGGGCAGTGGCATGCCATCATTAGCTGACCGCCAAAGGTATAAAACAGCATTGCATGACCGCCATCAAGTGCATACAGTGGTCCTGATTCCTGATCCCATGGCCCCATAATATCACCAAAACGGCTTGTCGCGTAGCCTACAGCATATGCGCCTTTTTCTGTAAAGCTAGACCAAAGCATAATAAGTTTTCCGCCAGGAAGGCGATGCAAAAATGGTCCGTCTGTCACATAGCCGCCTTCTTTTGCGCCTTTAGCATTCCATTTGCCATCGGATGCTCTAAATAAAATGACAGGATCACCAATTGCTTCTCCCAAATCATCAGACATTGGTATGGCACAAATTTGACCATCGCCAACCTGAAGCCATTCATGACAAAATACCATCCATGGCTTGCCTGATCGGTCAACGTATAATGTTCCATCAAGACTCTGCCATCCATCTGGTGTAACAGCTTCTTGACGAATGGGTTCAAATGGTCCTTTTGGTGAATCTGATACTAAGCACTGACATTTGCGGTAATGACCGTCTGAACGAAATGAGCTGAACAGATAATAGCGTCCTTTCCAGATATGAACCTCTGGTGCCCAATAATCCTTATCTGCCCAGAAATTATTTTGACGAAAACAAATCTGTGGCTTTGACCAGTGAATCAAATCCTTACTTTCAAGTACATAAAATACACCGTGTTCTTTGTCAGTTTCCACATCTGGGAAACGTTCTGTATCCGCAAACTGTACATAAGTGTAGTAGCAGCGGCTTTTTGGATCTGCCAGAATAAATGGGTCGCTGATATGGACATCTCTCACATGGTAAGGATACTGTTCCAGATCAACTGTGTCGTCAGTACAATAAAAACGCATGTTGTTCCCTCCTTAAAAATGATATCTTTGCTATTTTTTGTAGATAAAAATAGCTTCCTTTACTGTACACCATACCACATCGCTCATCAAAAAACGATGTCAAATTTTATATTCTTTTTGTGTTTTTTTGACGAGCAAAAAATAATATAAAAACCCTACCACTTTTTTACATTTTGAGCGATAATGGAAGTGACAAAAATTAAAACTGGGAGACAGAAAAATATGGAAGCAGAAAAATTAATAGAAGCACTTCACACGGTAGAGAAATTAAAAAGAACGATGCGTCATTGCTACACATCAGATGACAGGAAGGAAAGTGTAGCAGAGCATTGCTGGAGAGTGGCACTGATGGCATATTGGATGGAAGATGAATTTCCAGAAGTGGATATTAATAAAGTAATCAAGATGTGTCTTATTCATGATTTGGGTGAATGTTTTACAGGTGATATTCCGTGTTTTAAAAAGACAGAGGCCGATGAAGAAACAGAGGAAAATCTGCTTTATCAGTGGGTAGCGACACTTCCAGAGCCACTTAACGATAAGATGCGGACACTTTATCAGGAGATGAGCGAGCTAAAAACATTAGAGGCAAAGATCTACAAGGCACTCGACAACATGGAGGGAGCACTATCTCATAACGAGTCAGATCTTAAGACCTGGGAGCCGCATGAGTATGAGCTGACAAAGAATTATGGAATTGATAAGTCGCAGTTTCATCCATATATCAAACATCTGCGCGAATGTATCCGGCAGGAAACTGTGGATAAGATTATCGCGGCAGGAAGAAATATTACGCTGGCAGAAGAATCCGACAAAGATGAACTTCTAAAGCTGTATCGCTCAATGGTAGGCGGCGCAGCAGACTGGAATGAATATTATCCTTCCATGGAAAATATTGAGTTTGATATTGCACATGACAGCCTGTTTGTCATGAAAAATCAAAAGGGAGAAATCATTTCGGCCATTTCAATTGATCACGACGAAGAAGTGGATAAGCTTGATTGTTGGAGCAAGGATTTTCAGCCGTCAGCAGAGGTGGCACGCGTGTGTGTCAGAAAAGATTTGCAGGGACAGGGCATTGCAAAAATGATGATGAAACACGTATTTGCCGTGCTTCGTGGGCAGAACAAAAAGAGTGTTCATATACTTGTGCGTGATAATCATAAAGTAGCGCTCAAGTGCTATAGTGATCTTGGATTTGTTCCAGTCGGGGAGTGCGAGCTGTTTGAAAAATACTTTGTCTGTATGGAAAAGAAATTATAAAAAATCATCCATTTTTCTGTTGCTACAAAATACAATTTTCCAAATTTGGAAAGATAGATGAGAAAAAATAAAAATCGCGGAAAATAAAGGAAAAACGCGAAAATAATAGGCTATGATTCATTTTTTAACGGTTCGAAAACGTTAAAGTAAATGCATATGGGGGTCATTTTTATTGTAAAATGACCGTTCTTAAAAGGGAAAAGATATGGTATATTAAAATATAGAACGAAATAGTTTGAAGAATTTGATTTGGCAGAGGCAAATGTACAGATTTGGATTTAACAGAAAGATGGGAGGAAACAAAATGAGAAGAAGACGATTTATGACACCGGCAGTAGTGGCGATGCTTTTTGTGAACACAATAATACAGAATGCACCAGCAGAGCAGACCGTTGAGACAGAAGCGCAGGAAAAGGAGGTAAAAGTAAACAGTCAGACAACACCAGCAGCGCAAAGTCTGGAGGAGGCGAAGGCAAATCTTGATCAGGCAAAGGGAAATACACGTCAGGCACAATCAGCGATGGAAAAAGCAGATCAGGAAGTAAAAGACGCACAGAAAGTCAAGGCCGATGCAGAGGCGGCACAAACGGAAGCAGTACAAAAGGAAGCAGCAGCAAAAGAAGCAGTGGAGCAGGGATTTTCTGAGAATAAGATGCAATTTGAAAGCGAACTGCAGGCAGCAAATGATGAGGAATCGGCAGCGCAGACAAAAAAGGAAGCTGCTGATGCAGCACTTAAAGATGCACAGACGAAAAAAGCGAAGGCCCAGACAAGTCTTTCTGAGGCCCAGAAAAAATATGATGAAGCAATTGCTAAAAATGGTGAGCTGACGCAGGCAGATGTCGATCAGGCGAACACGGATGCAGAGGAAGCAAAAAATGCGGTGACAGAGCAGGAGAGTCAGGTAGAATCCGCGCAGACAGCAGCCGATGCAGCAAAACAGGCATTGGAGACTGCAAAACAGGAGTTTGATAATCTGGGGGGCGCACAGGCACTGCAGGATGCAGAAAGCAAAAAAACGACTGCTCAGAAAAATGTAGAGCAGGCTAAAAAAGATAAAGATCAAACACAGCAGAATTTAGAGGCAGCACAGAAAAAACTGGAAAACGTACAAAACCAGCTTAACAGTGCACAGAAAGCGCTGGAAACCAGTACAGCTGCAAAGACAGTAGCGGATGATGAATTAAAACGTGCGCAGAAAAATAAAGCTGACGTCGAGACGTTGCAGAAGGATACCGATGACAGAAAAAATCAGTGTGAGACAGAGATCAACAATTTGAATCAGAGCTTGAAAGCGTGTGAGGGAAAAATTATAACTGAACAGTATTCATTGGATTCCTTAGAGAAAATAATTAAGACAATAAATGACGATTTGCAGAGAGAAGGGATCCCCCAATCAGAACGTGAATTTCTAGAGGCACAACTCGCTGCTACTCAGGAAAGTCGTGATGCTAGCAAGAACCAGCTTGATGCTTACATGGAAGAGTATAATAAGCTTACGAAAGAAAAAAAATCGTGGGAAAAGAATTTGGAAACTGTGAACGAGAATTTAGCGACTCTGAAGAAAATGCAAGCCGACGCAGATGAAAAGCTTCAGTCAGCCGAGACCGCGGCCGAACAAGCGCAGGCTGCTTTCGAAGATGCTCAAACAAAGTATGATGGGCTTACGACACAGAAATCTGATCAGGAAACGCAAGTAAACGAATGTCAGACTCAATTAAAAGACAGAGAGAATGCCTTACAGACAAAGCAGGATGAACTGAATGCGATCGAGAGCCAACTGAAAATTTTGAAACAGGCAGAGGACGCGGTAAAGTCGGCAGAAAGTGAAAAGAAAAACAAGGAAGCAGAGCTTAGTAATAAGCAGCAGGATCTTTTGGATGCACAGGCAGCAGCGGATGAGGCAGCTAAGACCTACCAGTCTGTCAAACAGAAGCTTGAGGAAAATGAACAGGCAAAGTCTGAGTTAGAGCAGGCCAAGAAAAATGTTACCGTGGCAGATGATGCCTGCAGTAAAGCGCAGACGGAGTATGATGCGTTGGTGCAGTCATGGAAGGAAAAACAGGCGGCGGCTGCGGCATTAAACGAAAAGCTTCAGGCAGCCCAATCGTGTGACTGGGAAAATGGAGACGAATTTGCTGCGGCACTGGAACAATCTGACGAACGTTTTTCAAATTTAAACAAATTGATTCGCGCCTATATTAAGGCAAAAGAGGCAAAGACTGCGGCAGCGCAGGATCAGCAGGAAGCTAAAAAAGCAGTGCAGGATGCAGACGCGGCAAAAGAGGCAGCAGAACAAAAGAAAGCAGCAGCAAAAGAAGCAGTGGAGCAGGGATTTTCTGAGAACAAGAGGCAGTTTGAAAGCGAACTGCAGGCAGCAAACGATGAGGAATCGGTAGCGCAGTCAAAAAAAGAAGATGCCGATGCAGCACTTAAAGATGCGCAAGCGAAAAAAACAGATGCCGAAACGGAGCGTTCCAAAGCCCAGAAAAAATATGATGAAGCAATTGCTCAAAATGGTGAGCTGACGCAGGCAGATGTCGATCAGGCGAACACGAATGCAGAGGAAGCAAAGAAAGCATTGGAGGCAGCAAATGATGAGCTGGCAGCTGTACAGAAACAGCTTACCTCAGCACAAGAATTGCTGCAAAATTGTTCTGACAGGAAAAAAGCCGCAGACGAAGACTATGATGAGGCAGTCAAAAAAAATAAGCTCAATGGTCAACAGACATTAGAAGCAAAACAGCAGCTTGATGAAAAACAGACGGCATTGGACAATGCAAATGCAAAGTTGACACAGGCAACTGATGTTGAGACTAGCGCAGAAAAAGAGGCTGCAGCAAAAGATACAACACTTCAGCAAAAACAGCAGGCGCTTCAAACAGCGAAGGATGCGGCAGATTCAGCTGCAAAGACCAAAGAGTCTGTTCTGCAGTGCTTTGAAGCAAATGAGCAGGCAAAGCGAGAATTCGAACAGGCGAAGGAAGATGCTGCAGTAGCAGAAGATGCCTGCAAAAAGGCACAAAGTGAAGCAGACACCGCTTTGCAAATGTGGAATGAAAAACAGGCACTGGCTGCACAATGGAAAGTAAATCTGCAGGCACTTGCATCCTGCGATTGGGAGAATGGACAGGAATTTGACCTGTCTCTGGAAGAAGCAGATGAACGTTTCGTCAGACTAAATGAGTTGATTCGGGCATATATGCAGGCAAAGAAAAATCAAAAGGCAGCAGAAGATACAGCGGAAACGGCACAGGAATGGTACAGTCAGTTATGTGCAGCAGTGACGAAAGCAAAACAGGAGTATGCTGTCGCGCTGGCAGACGAAGCAATTGCACAGGAGATATATGATTCCTTCTTAAAAGAACAGGAGACGAGCGAAGAAGAAAGCAGCTCATCTGAAGAATCCAGCGAAGAACAAACATCGCCATCAACCTCACAGGAATCACAGGCTCAGACTCAAACCCAGAGTCAGACGCCAAGCTCCAGTCAGGAAGAAAGCCAAATAAAAGATGTTGTTCTCGGAATTGAGGATTACAGTATGCTATTTGGATTGGGATTAGCAGGAGCAGGCGGCATGCTTCTCATCTGGCTGGCGTTAAAATTCAAGCGTATTTAAACATTTTTTCCATCTTTAGGGGGCTGGTTAGTACACTAGCCCCCTAAACTTTTTGAAATCTGATATGGGAAATTTCAGTAAAAGAAAAACGAGAAGTTTACTAGTCAGAGCTAGCTGCAGCACCATTCCACTTGTCAAATCCTAATTAAGTGTGATATACTGCCCACAAATGGTCGTATTTGTGACGAAAGAACGAGGGGGGAGTTTGTTTTCGGAACAGATAATTATTTTTGCATAAAGATAAAAACGCGCAGAGCGCAGAAAAGAGGAAACAATGGAGCTGATTCATTATTATGAGGATGTGAACTACTCGGTCATAGAATGGCCGAGCATCCAAAGTTTCCCTTGAATATCGATCATTCTATTTCCGCCCCTTTGAGAATAAGTCCACACTACACAATACGAATAGCACAGGCAGATCCTCTCCAGACAATCCATCTTACAGTCATGCCGTAAGAAGACAGTGGTAGTTCCTATGTTCTGCTCTAGTCACAGATGAGATCCTGCAGCATCATGTAAGATGTTACAGAGTCCCGTCTGCTTTCATGCAGATGCTGCTTTTTTTTCTTCATATGCGATGTGTCGTTTTTCATATACGATTCGAATCGCATTCTGTAAATTCTTGTGACTGTATTGGTGTTCCTTACACAATTCCAGTATCTCTTTATCACCTGCCCGGTTTCTGATATTAACAGCACCAACGTGGTCTGCATCATCCTGATACCCGCAACTGGTACAGCAGAATCCTTTTGAGTGTCGGTTCTCTGCATTCAGATTGCTGCATACCGGGCATACCTGACTTGTAAAATCAGGTTCCACCTCAAAAAAGTCACATCCTTTTTGATTCAGTACTTCCATCAGCTTTCTTTGAAGCTTTCCGCGGGCAAATGTGGAAAACATTCCATTAACCTTACGGCTCTTATTAAATTCCTTAATGTCCAACTTCTCAATCGTAGTCAGTGTATCTTTGGAAATGCTGTCCACATAGGTTGTGACGGATTTCTTGATCTCGTGATCCAACAGCGCATAGTAGCAGCGCTTTTTGCGATACGGGGCTTTTGCCGTCTGAATCATTCGTTCAAGATGATCCATCTTTTTGATGAGAGAACGTCTCACATCCTCAGGCAGATCATGTTTTCTTAAAAAGTGCTTAATCTTTCGTTTCTTGTTTCGAAGGCTCGCGAGCTCTGCAAAGGCAGGCTCTACCTCTTCATGATAAAAGTCAATTACCGGACTCATGGAACCGATTGCCCTTCCGTCAGATGTATGAAAACAGTCCGAGATTCCGGTATCCACTCCAATACAATTCGTTGTTGCAGGCTGCTGTCTGGCTGAATCATAGGACCAGCCAATCCGAAGATTCCCTTTTCTCACCTGCATCAGAACAGTTCCTGCCATCTTATTATTCTGAATCTTATGTAAAAAATGGCCGCTGGTATCAATCGGGATCGTGATTCTCTGTCTTGTTTTTAATGGATTTGTAATAATGATTACATAGGGCATTTTGGTATCTGTTGATTGTTCGATCTTCATTAAGCGTGAATCCAATGGAACTGATACGAAACGAAGCTTTGGGACACGATACTCCAATGATTTTGAAGCATATCGCTCCTGAAACTCCAGCTGCAGATTTGAAAAATCCTTTTCCGACATTTCATGAAGTTTTTTTGCACAGTCCTCATAAAACGTGCCTTCTATCTGTCGCATCGTTTCTTCCATCTTTTGCTTTGAGCATCCCATGACAGACATCGCAAACAATACTTTTGACTGTGCAAATATCCCCATACCTTCTGACAAAAGATCAAGTCGGATATTATTCAAATGCCCCGATACCTGCACGACTGCCGCATCAAATGCATTCTGGCAAAATGCAGAATTGATTCCTTCTGGACGAATGGCTTTTTCCAGCTTTCGCATTTGGGGATCCTTCTTATCATTCTTTACCAGTTGAAGTACGATGTCAGGATTCTTTTCCAACAGCTCAATGTCACGATTGATCAGAGCAGTATACGAATTCTGCATCTGTCGTAACACGGCAAGCTTTTCTTTATTCGGCCGACCATACAGAAAAACACTCTTTGTAATGGTTGTCTGAAAAGAACTGTTCTTTTTCTTTCTTGCTTTTGGCATAGCCCCTCCTTTCGTTAGTACTGTTTTGACTGGTGTTCAATATACTTGCGGATGGTTTCTTCTGAGATGTCCCCAATCGTTTCAAGGTAGTAAGAATGATTCAAAAGCTATCCTTTTCACAGCTGTTGGCGTAAGTCTGGAAACTTTTCGTACATCTCTCTGCGGTATTTTATCGACCAGGCAATATGATAATTGATGTTATACATGCAGGTACGGGTCAGTTGGAAAAGTAAATTCCAGTTCCAGTAGGTCATAACCGGAACTTACCATTGCAAAAACAGTGGTGGAAGTAACTCTTCCAAACCTTTCCCCAACCGGTTGAATTCCGGTCAGTAATCAATTAAAATATAGTTACTTTTCCTGAGATGCAGGATAAGGCAACGCTGAGGAGCGACCCGAGCGGCATCCAGGGTTACACATAAGAAGCACTGAGTGTGTTGCTCTCTTTCTTTGCTCCTGTGGAAATACAAAGCGATAAACATCGGGGGGGTAAGGGGCAACGCCCCTTCTGTTATAATCATACTTTCAGCAGATTTCCGGATGGTATCCTACCAAAGGAGAAACTATTATGGCAAAGAATGCACATCTGACATTTGATGAAAGACAGACAATTGAAGTATCACTTCGTGATAATCTCAAGTTCAAAGAAATCGGAGAAATTATAAGAAAAGATCCTTCTACGATTTCCAAGGAAGTCCGCAACCATTACAAGATTGTAGAAAAAAGTACTTACAACCCATGTGCCAACAGACATATATGTAAGCATTACGGTGACATCTGCAAACCCTGTCAGAAACGCTGGGGACAAGATTGTAAGAAATGTGATCCACCTTGCTATACTCACTGTCCTGATTTTGAGGAACAGGTTTGCTTGAAGATTAAAAAACCTCCATATGTTTGTAATGGGTGCGATACCAGGCATGGTTGTAAATTAAGACGCCATCTTTATGAGGCTAAGTATGCTCAGAATGAATATGAAGCTGTCCGCAGCGAAAGCCGGCAGGGATTCGCCATCAGTTCTGAAGAATTAAAAAGGATTGATGGCATCATCTCGCCTTTGATCAAGCAGGGGCAGTCTATTCACCAGATCTGCGTCAATAACGTTGATCTGATCATGTTGGATGAAAAGACAATCTATAACTATATCGATGCTGGTCTTCTTTCTGTCTGCAACTGTGATCTTCCACGTAAAGTTCGTTATCGTATCAGAAAAAAGAAGAAGCCAGTAAGGGTGGACAAGAAATGTCACATTGGCCGTACCTATGAGGATTTTCAGGAATATATGGCTGCCAATCCAGATGTTTCTGTCGTTGAGATAGATTCCGTTGAAGGAAGAAAAGGCGGTAAAGTATTTCTGACCATCTTTTTTCAGAACTGTAACCTCATGCTGGCATTCCTTCGCGATGTGAATACAGCACGTTCAGTAACAGATATATTCAACCAGCTTTATGTTCTCCTAGGGCATGAGAAATTCACTGAATTATTCCCCGTGATTATAACCGACCGCGGAAGCGAGTTTACAGACCCTCTGGGCATTGAATTCAATGGGAACAATGAGCGTAGGACTAGAGTGTTCTACTGTGACCCTCAGCGTTCTGACCAGAAAGGAGGCTGCGAAGTATGCCACGAAATGATCCGACGCGTGTTACCAAAGAAAACATCGTTTGATAACTTAACCCAGGAAGATGTGTCTCTTTTAATGAGTCATATCAATTCCTATACAAGAAAAAAGCTGAACGACCAGTCTGCAAACCAGTTGTTCAGCTTCCTTTACGGTGCGGATACCTTAGCTAAGCTCGGCATCAAGGTAATCCCCGCTAATGAGATCAATCTCACACCATATCTGCTGAAAAAATAAGCTGATCGGATTGCCATCCGGATTCATAACCACTGTTACAGAGGTGGAATTTAATCTTGCAAAAAAAGAAAGATGAATTCGACCTCCGCTTAAAGTGCGCCTTTTCTCAGCGTGGAGCTTGATCTGAGATTATCTTATCATGCTCCAGCAACTGGTTCAATCTATTTGGTTTTGTAAGTTCCAGTTTGGAATCGTAAATTCCGTTAAATCAGAGAATTCTTTATATACCGGAATTTAGTCTTGCAAGAACTTTTAAGAACAGGTATTTACTTTTGCAAACTGGAAGTCAATTTACCAATTCACCCTTTTTCTTATTAATAATGAATATATACTCCTCATTACTATAATTAGTATATCATACTTTACAAGAAATCAC
>OHEQ01001103.1_pt1 | contig 11050 bp, 10 predicted proteins | sample 1567321 | NCBI WGS metagenome assembly OHEQ01 (sample SAMEA3879598, study PRJEB24766) | human gut metagenome | biome: human-associated habitat; feature: feces | place: USA | collected 1985/1987
TCCTTTTTGTGATCGGCCTGGCAGTGAAGATGACAGTACAGACTTATGCGGTTGTAAGGGGAATCCTTGGTTTTATATTCACTTTGTTGATTATAGCGACTGCATACTGTTACCATGACTGGGTTCAGGTTGCATTCCTGTTTGTGATGAGCACTATTCTGTATCTGATTCTGTTTGCAGGAGTGGTTGTAGATACTGTACTGGACATGACAAGAGAATGTATTATTGACTTTATTTTATCTTGAGGGGGATATGAAAATGAGTGAAAAGAATGATTTTATACAATTACCACCAATCAAAAAAGACACACCGTCCGAAGTGGTCTCAATGATCTGGCAATATTTGAAATTACCTGAGGAATCCAGAAAGAGAGTGACGGCAGATCTAATTGATGTGGATGAAAATTGTGAGAAGGAAGATTTTCAGATTCCAGATCTTTATGACATCGTTCCAAAAGAAGAAATCGCGGAATTTGAAGAAACTATGCGTAAAATTATAGCAGGAATTATTTCTCAGGCCAGCAGTGTTGCCACCTGGGTGTATGTACAGAAATATGTGAAGCACAAAACTCTGGATGAAATGCTGCAAGAATGGAAAGGGGCAAGCCAGTTTATTATTGTCATGGATACCTGGTTCGAAAGATTGATGGCAGAATAATAGATGCTGTGATAGAATGAAGAAAAAGATTTGAAGTGCAAATCGGAATTTAAAGGAGGAAAAATAAAATGAGTAAAGCATATGAATTTTTGAAAGAATGTGGTGCATTTTTTGTATTGTCTATAAATGGTGACTATCCAGCAGGTAGACCTTTCGGTGCAGTAATGGAAGTTGGAGATGATTTATACTTATCTACAAATGACATGAACGATGCTCACAAACAAATGCGAGAAAATGAGCATATTCAGATTGTCGCAAAGAAAGCAGAATCAAGGGAATGGATTAGAATTACTGGTATAGCAACAGAATGTGATAATCAAGCGTTAAAGCAAAGAATGCTTGAAGAATGTCCTATTTTACAACAGAGATTTGGTGAGGTAGGAATGGAACATTTTATTATGTTCAAAGTAAAAGTAGAGAATGTAGAAATAAAGTAAAATTTCAGTTTGCAGAGCTGACAGTTTATGATTATATCAAAGTAAGATAATTACAATCAATAACGCTGGTGCGGGATTTTGATATCCAGTACCGGCGTTATTGATTCCACAGGGGCTTGGGGGTGTAGCCACCAAATATACTATTCGTTTTCTGCTTCGGTAAGTTTGTTAAGGATCCACTCCCTATTGATAACAATATCCTCATCATCGCGGAGATCCTTGAAATCATTGCAGTGTGAAGAAGCAAATTCATACATATTGTCAATGTCAACTGCACCAGTGATCTCACCCTTATTAATGATTACAAGAATATTTGTTCCGTCGTCGTCGACAGCAAAGCGCAGTTCATCAAATTCTATATCGGGATCATTTTTGAGAATAGAATCTGTCGCAAGTAATTTAACAAGTTCCATTACCCTGTCATCTTTACCTGCATCAAAGATCTGGATCTTTTCAACGAGCTGATTTGCTGATGTCACAATCCGGTATAAGTACTTTTCGGTACGATAATCAGCCAAAGCATTTTTTTCATAAAATATTTCATATGTCTTCTTTACTTCTGATTCAGGAACCAGATAAATCATGACAAGATCTTCCATCTGATGATAGAGTGTGGAGTAGTTTAAACGAAAGGTCTCTCCACAGCTCGGGCAGGTATAAAGGAAAATAGATTGATTAAGTACCTTCTCTTTCATTTCAGGATCCAGTGCAGTATTAATACTGTCCCAGAGCTCAAAATCTCCCTCATGATGGCAGGAAGGACAAGTTACCTTTTCTATATGATGTCTTGACATAAATGATCCTCCTTTCAGTGAGATAAATCTATAGTTTTTCTATTGTAGAATAATCTTATCCGCTATTATTTCGCCAGAAAATTACTCTGTATCTCCATCGGCATATGATAAGCCTGGCCTCGTTTTGTCAGGCTGTATAGTTTAAAGCTCATGAGTTCCGGAGTCGCATTCAAAGAGCTGCAGAGTCCGAAATAATCCAGGTCTTCGTTCTGAACCATATCTTCGATCTCCTCATCATCAATCAGAAGATCGGCAGCAAACAGATTGGCCTGGTATTCTGTATTATCCGTCATATTGTAGAGGGTATCATCTTGCATTGGAGCCATTTTCAGCTGGGAACGATGCAGAATGATATGCCCTAATTCATGGGCGGCAACGATCATCTTTTCTTCTTCTGAAAGGAAACTGCTGATCATGACATAGATCGTCTTACAGCTCATGAAGCAATAGCCTTTCAGAGTCTTATATCTTGAAGTTTCCCCGACAACAATGTTCATCTGATCCATGATCTCAAAGGGATCCCTGGTGCCATATTTCTTGATTAATTTCTTTGTTTCTGTATATATGTAAGTGTTTCTCAAATAAATCACCTCAAAAGTAAAAAATAAAAAGGGCAGAAATATCCTTGTAACTATAAGGTAACAGATTAGGTGTACAATAATCCCGCCTTCTATTATTTTTCCTCTTGGTTTTTCAGATATTTTTTCGGTGTAAATTTCTTTGCACGTCTTTTGGAATCCAGATAAAGGCTCTGGATCTCATCCATAAAAGCTATTTTATCTTCGTCTGTCAGTGATCCACCGGCAAACATAGCTGCAGCCTGTTCCAGAATCTGCTGAGCCTGTCTGGCACCACGGTTACCAAACTGTTCGGATGCTTCTGTGATAAAAGCTTCATTCTCACTCATGAGATAAGAAACGTCACACTGTAATGCATCTGCCAGTTTCTGATACAGAACATTTTGTTTTGGAAAACGTCCTTCTACTTCCCAGGATCGAATGGTCCTATATGAAACACCAACCATACTGGCCAGTTCCTGCTGACTCATCTTTTTTTCTTTTCTTAATGATCTTACTTTTTCACCGAATGTCATAAACATACCTCTTTCTAAGCCTTGTCTTATAAGTTTCATTAGCCGCCTCAAGGCAAAACGGGAAATGTGTCTCCTAAAAATTAAAAATTAATCTTGACAAAGGGAAATATCTCTCCTATAATGTGAATCACAGATAAGGGAAACATCTTTCCTATAAGATACACAATATTTCCTCTTTTGTCAATGGATATGTGAAATGAATTTCCTGTAATTCAATGAAAACAGGAAGGATAGACAATCATTGATAGTCAAAATGGGATACATGTTACAAAAAGAGGAAAGACGTATGGGAGGTGATAATGTGAGTCAGGATCAGACTTCTATTATCTGTATTGATCTGAAGTCCTTTTATGCTTCTGTAGAATGCGTAGAACGTGGACTGGATCCGTTTAAAGCAAACCTGGTGGTTGCAGATCCGACCAGATCAAAGTCAACAATCTGCCTGGCAATCACTCCGGCTATGAAGTCTCTTGGCATCAAGAACCGGTGCCGGATCCATGAGATACCGGATTGTGTGAAGTACATCACAGCCATGCCAAGGATGCAGCTGTATATGGATTATTCCGCAAAGATCTATGGAATCTATCTGCGGTACGTCTCAAAAGAAGATATCCATGTGTACAGTGTCGATGAGTGTTTTATTGATGTGACAAACTATCTGCAGCTTTATCATCTCACTGCAAAAGAAATGGCGGTAAAGCTTATGCAGGAGGTTATGGAGGAAACAGGTATCACTGCAACCGCTGGTGTGGGAACCAATCTGTATCTTGCTAAGATCGCAATGGATATCGTAGCAAAGCATGTGGATGACCATATTGGAATCCTGGATGAATTCTCTTACAGAGAGCAGCTATGGGATCATAAACCATTAAGTGACTTCTGGAGGATTGGATCCCGGACTGAAAAAAAACTGGCCGGTTATGGAATCCATACGATGGGCGATATTGCAATGGCTTCTTTAAGATCCGAGGATTGGCTGTATAAGATGTTTGGGATTGATGCAGAGCTGTTGATCGATCATGCATGGGGCTATGAAACATGCCGGATGAGTGACATCAAGAACTATCATTCGGAGGAACACAGCCTTTCAAATGGTCAGGTGCTGATGCGAAATTATTCTTTTGATGAAGCACTCGTGATCGTAAGGGAAATGACAGACAACTTGGTCCTGGATTTGTTTGAAAAGGGACTGGTGACAAGTTCTATCACCTTATGGATTGCATACGACCACAGGTATGAGCATGAGGCATCCAAAGGAACTGTAAAACTCGAAAGAGAAAGTAACAGTTCAAAAAAAATCATGGATGCAGTGGAAGATTTATATCTCAGGATTGCAGACAGATATATCGGAATTCGAAGAATCGAGGTGTGTGCGAACAGGGTTGCTCCTGAAAGTTATGTGCAGTACAGCCTGTTTGATGATCCCAAACAGACCGATAAAGAACGGCATTTACAGGAAGCAGTATTGAATGTAAAGCAGCGTTATGGAAAGAATGCGATCATGCGTGGATCCAATCTGCTGGAGTGTTCCACCTATAGAGAACGCAATGAACAGGTTGGAGGACACCGTGCTTAGAGGAGGTGCAAAAAGTGCTGGCAAGTGCATATCAACCGTATTTATATTTACCAAGACCGGTTTCCAGGAGACATCCCATGGATGTAGGACGCAGGGCAAAACAGTTTGCTCCATTTGCGGCACTTCGTGGACTGGATGAAACGATCCGGCAACAGGAAATCATTTACGAACCGAAAAGAGATTTATCTGAGGAAAAGAAAAATGAGTTGGATATGAAATTAAGGATCCTGGCATATGGGATGAAGATACAGGCAACTTATTTTCAAAAATCCTGGAAGGATCCGTCAGTTGGACAGTACCATACATTATCCGGAACCGTAGAATTTTTTGATCCATCAGTCCACTTACGGATTGATGATACCGAGATTCAGATCCAGGACATCTGTGATCTGACTGGTGATGTATTTGAAACTATTGAAATATCATGTTAATTAATCACAGCGGAATTTTTTATACCGGAAAGAGTGAGTGGTAGCTGGTGAAAGGATAAAAAAGGATGCACAGATCGACAAAGCAGATCTGATCAGAATAGAAATCGTGCTGTTCGTGTAGCTTTGGCACTTACGGAATGGATGGCATGATGCTCATAAGGCGGATTTGATTTCCCTTTGGTCCGTTGAGTAATAAATGGAGAAATAACTTATTGCTTAAAGGAGGAAGCCTATATGGGATCAGGTGCTATTAAATGGCATGTACACTGCTCTGTATGCGGAGCATTTATTGAAAAGAGCGCACAAAGCGATTCAGAAGTGGAGTGCAAAAAATGTCGCAGTACATTGGAGATATTTGTAAAGGATGATATGGTGTCGGTTCGTCCGATCCACATCCGAGATGAACAATTAAAGTCCAGGATGCGGACGTATTCCCGAAAGATGATGAATCAGGGATCATAACAGAATAGAATGAGCTGTCTGTAGTAAGCGTTGGATTTGGCAGGAACCATCAAGAACGCACCAGGCAGTAAGAGTTTGTCAAGGAGCTGAACCTGACTGGAATCACTAAGAGCCCGGCAAAACATTTACGGATACACTGCAAGATCAGAAGTATTTTCTGGTTTTGGAGATTGTTGAAGTATTTGTTTTGTCGGGCTTTTTTGACGTATTTCGAAAAAATTTTAAATTTTTTTGTCGTACCCCACTGTAAAACAGGCTCTCAGCGTTTCGTTATATAGAGGTTGAATTCTTTTTTGCAAAAAAAATTGTAAATAGAGATTTTGATAATATGACACAAAGGAGGAAACAAAGATGACTGAAATCGAATACCAGGAATTTGTAAGGCATTGTCCTTACGATGCTATGGGCGATTATTCCATGTTTCGCAAAGAGCAAACAGAGAATAAATCAGAAGATGCACATAGCAACTGAATAAGCCAGGCAATCTGGCAAACTTAATCTAAACGCAGATACATGCGTTACAAAGGAGTCACGGACTCCCGTTCAAAAAAACGGGTGAGTTCGTGATCTCTTGTGCTGCAGTTCTTTATGTCTGTGCAGGAATTTTATAAAAGATGGAATGGACCACCCGGAGCCGAAAGGCAGAAAGGTGGTCATTATGTTGACATTAAAAGAACTGAAGAAAATCGTGAAAGTTGCTGATGTGGAGAAGAGAATCCCAAGCGTGAAATCCTTGAAGGAACACAAAGTTGTAGTAAAGGAAATGATCAATGCAGATACAACAATCTCTGTTTATGATCACGGATATGTACTTTATACAGCAGGAAATCAATCAACCGTATTTCCACTTCATAGTTGTGATGACTATGAATATGTGAGTGTAACTGGTGATAACAAGGAATTCAATAAAGAGTTCTTTGATAATGAAAACTGGTATATCCGTCTGCTGATGGAGGCTGAAGACCGTATGGCATACAGCCAGAGCAAAATCAGCACCAATCATGGTGTATTTTCTAACAGCGATGTTACAGATGATGCGGAGATTATGAGAGGATCTTCAAAAGATTTTGTTGACGATGTTATCGACAGAGAAATTCTGAACGCTTTGATCAAAGAGTTAACAGAGAGACAAAAGACGGTACTCAATCTGGTTTATTTCGAGGAAATGCGTCAGCAGGATGTTGCAGATTACCTGGGAATCAAACAGCAGAGTGTAAATGACCTCCTGAACAGGGCATTAAAAACGATGAAAAAAAAGGCGGAAAACGAAGAATTTTAAAAAAATTTCAAAAAAATTGAATCAGACCACTGTAAAACAGGCTCTCAGCGTTTCGTTATATGAAGGGTTTGCATAGAACACCTTCATGTACCTTGAAAAATGAATAGCCTGCCCGGAGTGATATTCGGTTTGAACATGCATAGAGCGAAAAGCTGCGTGTCTGCCAGAAGAAAACGTATCAGAGATGGAAACTGATATAGGAACGGATTCGGGAAAGAAAACAGGAAAACGCTTAAATCTTAAATCAAAATAAAATGTCTGAATCTGAAAAGAGGATGACAGTAGAAATCATGTGGCGGTATTTGTGATAAACAGGTACCGCCATATATTTGTGCTGTTATCTCAGCTTGTGCTGACTGTCCCAAATAGCGCAAATTTCAGGAAAGGAGGCGATCATCTTCGTATAAAAGATAATACGCAGACACGAACAGATAACCATACACAAAAAATCAGAAAGGAAGGATTTAAGAGAATGAACGTGAAAAAGAAAGCACGCAGGGTGATGTCCGGTTTATTGACTGCAGTAACGGTTCTATCGACGGTACTCTCTCCCGCAGTTGCCTATGCTTCTGATGATGCCGGATCTGTAAAAAAGATTCCGTATTATGAGGAGATCAAGGATCAGCTGGATGAAGATGAAGTGGTAACTGCAAAGGATTATGAGATCAAGGTTGGAGACAATTTCGATGTAAAGAGTGATTATACCGGTCTTACGATCCAGGATGACAGCAAAGTAAAAGTTACATTTCAGGAAGCAAAAGATACGGACGGGAATGACTTTTCTACCGATTATGCCAATTCCTATAAGGCAGTCTATTATGTAGAACCACAGACAACGGATCACCCAACCTACCAGATCAATCGAAAGATCGTAGTAAAAGAAGCGGATCAGCAGAAAGATTCGCAGTCAGAAAGTTCTTCTGATCAGGATGCTGGTTCTTCCGATGAGACAGAAACAGAGGATTCTGAGGCTGGCTCGTCTACAGAGGAAACTGGTGATGCTAAAACGGAGAGCAAAACAGAACTGACAGAAAAAGAATTTGATGCAGAGATCGAAGCAACGGAGAATCAGGAGACCGTTGATCCGGAAACAGGGATCACACTCTCAGAGGTTATGCAGGAAGCTGTTGACCAGGAAGTTGCTCTTGCAGATCTTGAAGCAGGTGAAAGTATTACTTTCGATATGCCAATGATGCTTGCTTCTGGTGAGACAGGAACAAAATCAGTCACAGTCACAGCCGGTTCCTGGTACTATTACGCAGATTATGGATTAGGTTCTTATCTGACTTGTCCATATTATGTGAAATGGGGAAGCATTAATGCGACAGCATACTGTGTTGAACCATCGAAAAAAGGACCGGGAAATGGAACTTATACAATCCAGAAACTTGCCGATGGAAAGACACTTGCAAAGGTCTGCTATTACGGAACAAAAGCAAGTGATGAGAATGGTTTCTTCGATGAGAAACATCCGGATTTTCCGGCAGGAAAGAGATTCATCATTACCCATCTTGCAGCAGCTTATGCAAATGGATCCAGTGACTGGGCATCCGGAACTAATGCAACAGGAAAGAACCTGGCAATGGAGCTTTACAATTATTGTGTAAATATGCCGGACATTCCGTCTGTAGATATGAGCTTTTCCGAATCTAATGTAAAGGCTTATGTGGAAGGAAACAGCCAGCGAACAAGCGTGATCACATTCAAAGCAGATAAACTGCAGACAATCACATTTAAGTTGCCAAGCGGTGTAAAGCTTGTAAATGTGACAACCGGTAAAACCAGTGCTGCAGGAGCAAGTGTAGAAATCAGTGGAGGTACACAGTTTTATCTGACAGCACCACTTGATCAGGCAGAGAGCGTCAGTGCTACATTTTCTTCTCGGATGAAGGGAAGCATTGATAAAGAATACTCTGCTTACAAGATTGTAACAGGATCTGGAACACAGGACCTGGCTCTTGTTTTCGGTGAAGGTGTCGGAAATGAGAAATATGTGGATTTTAAAGTAACCTGGACAAAAGAATGCAAAGTATCCATTGTAAAGAAAGACCAGGATACAGGCAATGCACTGGCTGGTGCAGTGTACGGGATCTATTCCGATGCTGCATATACAAAGCTGATCGCAGAGATGCCTGCAACTGATCAGAATGGTGCTTCACAGCTCACAATGGAAAAGACACAGGAAGTTGTTTATCTGAAAGAAATCTCTGTTCCAACAGGGTATCAGATCGATACAAAGTCTTATAATGTGACTCTTGCTATCGGAAAGACAACGACCAAAAATGTAACAGACAAACGTGTAAATGCAAAGATCAACATTGCAAAACAGGATGCTGAGACAGGGAATGCAGCACAGGGTGATGCAACACTGGAAGGTGCGGTATATGGTCTTTATGCAAGGGAAGATATTGTTCATCCGGATGGAAGAACCGGAACGATCCATAAGAAAGACAGCCTGATTACATCCCTGACAACGGATAAGAATGGCGAAGCCTCTGTATCGGATCTGTATCTTGGAAAGTATTATCTGAAAGAGCTTAGTGCTCCAGTGGGATATGTACTGGATCCGACAGAACATGATGTGGACTGTACTTACGAAGGTGCTACTGTTCCGACAGTAGAAAGAACTTCTGTATGTAAAGAAACTGTCGTCAAACAGCCATTCCAGATCATTAAGGCAGCAAACAATGGAAAAACCGATGCAGATCTTCTTAAGGGAGTTGGTTTTTCAGCATGGCTTGTCAGTGATCTGAAAGTAAAAGCAGATGGAAGTTATGATTTTGACTCAGCCAGACCAGTTGTACTGACTGCAGATGGTCAGACAGAAATGTTTACCGATGAAAAAGGATATGCAAGATCGATTCCGCTTCCATATGGAACTTATGTGGTGAGAGAAACCACAAGCAAACACAACTATGCACCGGTCGATGATTTTGTAGTGAAGATCACAGAGAATCATCCGGATACACCACAGACATGGAGAGTACTTCTGGATAAGGAATTCAAAGCAAAATTAAAGATCATCAAAAAGGATGCTGAAACACAGAAATCTGTACTTCTGGCCAATACTGAGTTCAAGGTATATGACCTGGATAATCAGAAATATGTGGAACAGACAACATCCTATCCGAAGCCAACAGTACACAAATCTTATTTCACAAATGAGGAAGGATACCTGGTACTGCCAAAGAATCTGAAACCTGGTAACTACCGGATTGAGGAAGTGACGGCACCCGATGGGTACACAATATCCAAAAACTATGTGACAGTTGCCGTTGATACAGATACTGCTTATCTGACCGATCCTGTCACAGGAGATGCAGTCATTGATGTGGAATATACCAATGCCCCGGTCAAAGGTCAGTTAAAGATCTATAAACAGGGGGAAATGTTAAAAGGATTTGATAAGGATTTCCAGTATGAAATGGCCGGACTTGCAGGAGCAGAATTCGAAGTCTATGCGGCAGAGGATATTTATACTGCCGATCATCAGGTAGATGCAGATGGACAGAGAACTCTGTATTTTGCAAAGGATGCACTGGTGGCAACCGTTACAACGGATACAGATGGTTATGCAACTGTAAAGAATCTTCCACTTGGCAGATACTATGTCAAAGAGAAGAATGCACCGGACACTTATGTGTTAAATACCGTGCCGGAAAATGTCGAATTTGCTTATGCGGATCAGGATACTGCAGTAATCGAGAAAGAAATCTCTGTCACAGATGAACGACAGAAAGTGTCGATTACGGTCGAAAAACAGGATGCTGAGACAGGCAATACAGTAGCCGGAGCAGTGTTCGGTATTTACAATGCAAAAGACATTCAGACGAAAGATGGAAAAGTGATCGTCAAAGCAGATACTTTTTTACAGGAAATGACTTCTGATGAAAAAGGTCAGGCAGTATGTACACTGGATCTTCCACTTGGAAGCTATTATGTAAAAGAACTGAAAGCACCAGATGGATTCGTATCTTCGGATGAAGTACTGAGATTTGATGCTTCTTATCAGGGGCAGGATGTACAGACAGTAACATTAAAATCCGTAAAGAAGAACCAGCCGACAACTGTTGAGATCACAAAATCAGATGCAACAACCGGTGTAGAACTGGATGGAGCTTATCTGAAAGTAACGGATAAAGATGGAAATGTAGTAGATAGCTGGACATCTTCCAAAGATGCACCGCATGTGATCAAATATCTGAAGGTGGGTGAGACTTATACCCTACATGAAGAGTTTGCACCGCATGGTTATCTGGTAGCCAATGATGTGACATTCACAGTCAAAGATACCGGAGAGGTTCAGAAAGTGGAAATGAAG
>OHEQ01001105.1_pt1 | contig 11029 bp, 9 predicted proteins | sample 1567321 | NCBI WGS metagenome assembly OHEQ01 (sample SAMEA3879598, study PRJEB24766) | human gut metagenome | biome: human-associated habitat; feature: feces | place: USA | collected 1985/1987
TGAAATACATATCAAAATTATTTCAAAAATTAGCTTGACATATCACCAGATTGCTTATTCAGCATATTTCTGAATATCATCGTAAAGTTCCTTATAGCTTTCTCCCTTTGCACAGAACTTTTCATGCACCGGCTGTACTGCCTCAATAAATGCAGTTTTGTCAATATCCCGGTAAACATGAACACCATGGCTTTCTGCCTCTTCCATAGCTTCTGCCATCATGCCGTTATAAAGATTTTTAAAATTGTCATTGGCCTTCTGAATGGCTTCTTTCAGATATTCCTGCTGCTCTGGAGTCATTTTATTCCAGGTCTTGGTGCTGATGATATAAATATCCGGTGAGTATTGATGCTCAGTATAGGTATAGGATTTTACCAGATCCTGATGTCCGTCTACGGTCAGCGCCAGCTCAGTATTTTCTGCGCCGTCCACAATTCCCTGCTGAAGAGAGCTGTAGGTTTCTCCGCTCGCCATGGGAACCGGTGAACCGCCCATCAGTTCAATCATATCCATGGAAGTGGAGCTGGGCATGGAACGAATTTTCTTTCCTTTCAGTACCGAAGGATCCGTACAGGCTACATCCTCCTTCAGATAAAAGTTGCGGGAACCGTTGGCATAGTATCCAATAGCAATATAACCGTCCTCCTCTGTGGAACGAAACAGCTCCTTTACCTTCTCACTCTGCTCACAGGCATCATAATAGTGCTGCTGGCGTAGATGGAAACCTTCAGCTTCTGGCTGGGATCCTCTGCTGCAAACTCTGAAATCTTTGCAATGGAATCTGCAATTTCAGAGCCTTCTGCCTGGTTATGAGCCAGACGAAGCTCTAAAACATCGCTGTCCGAATCCCCTGCTACTGAAAAAAATGTTGCTCCTACAATCAGAATTCCAGCACAGGTTGCTGCAATTCCAAGCGATTTTTTCCAACTTTTCATATTTGTTTTCCCCTTTTTCTTATGAAATGATTCCATAAAATTCCGGACTTTTTCATGAAATCTTCCAGTGTTTTCTACAATTTTCTCATGTATACATGTGATTTGTCTGTAATTCTACTGTATCACAGACCCCAAGCCGTTTCTTCTTCTTAATTGACGGGAATTTTTCATTTTCAAACTATATTGTACTGAAAGGCTTCCCGAACAGAAAAGGCGGTATAGAACAAGGAAATATCTTCCTGTTTTACACCGCCCCTCAGGCTTAAGATGCTTCTCCTATTTTATTTTTTATAATCAGTACAGGCCTCTCCCTGTCCTGCGAATTCATATTCACCCATCGCTCGATCTTCACTTGTTCTTCTTCAAAACGAATACTTACGTGGTCAAAAAATGCCATTTCAGGGAAACGCCACTCCATCATCAGCGTATGGAAATCGCTCCAGTAAGCAATGGCATCAATCCGTAACACTGCCGGCTCATACTGATGGTGAAGATAGGATCCTGTCATGGTTGTCATTCCATTTATCCAATGATCCAATCCAGCCAAAACCTCATGCCGGCCGCGCCCATCTTCCATGACATATAGAAGCCGGTCTTCGTCAAAATGAACTTCTATTCGCCGGACTCCATCCTGATTTTTCTCCGGAGTCCAAAAAAAATCCCGAGCTTCCAGACCTATATGATTCTTTACAGATATATTTTTTCCCTCCAGCGTCATGCAAAGCCCCTTTTGCCGCAATATCTCTGCCATTTTATGGTCATCCTGCAGCACCTCTTCATTGGCCTTCACCTTATCAACAATTTCTCTCTGAAACAGTTTCATGGCTGCGTAATGTTCATCTGCTGCCGTAATGGCAAATACCATATCAAGGGCAGGCACAAGCCCGCAGGTCTGTCCAAACATCCCCCGCCCCGCCCAGATATCCTCTGTATGCTCCCAGTGATAATTATATTGAAGGCCGTCCACCGGAGGAATCGGATCTGCATATCCCATGGCGTAATCTACCCACTTTTCCGGAATCAGCTGTTCTCCCTGCCACCTTCCTTTATTCAGATAGAGAAGTCCTATCCGCAGCATATCTTCTGTTGTCAAGGATACTCCATTTCCTCCAGAGCAAACGCCCTCAGGACTCATCATCCATGGAAATTCCGTCAGACCAATCTTTTTTCCCACACGCTCCCAAATTAGTTCTCTGCAGGTCTTTTTTTCCAACAGCTGTACAATATAGGAAAGAATATAGCTGTTTCCGCTGGAATACATATAAACCTCTCCCGGCTCTTTATCAAAGGGAACCTTAAAATAGGCATCCTTCCAGCTGCTCTTTAATGGACGCCATTCATTTCCACCAATACTGCGCTGCTGTCCGCTTCTCATGGTAATCAGATTTCGGATTGTACAGGCACGCAGGTATTCATTGGCGCTCTCCGCATATTCTGGAAAAAACTTTAAAATCGGATCATCCAGATTCAGAAGTCCGTCTCCATAAGCAAGGGCTGCTGCCGTATTGGTCACAATTTTCGTAAAGGAATGCATGATGTGGGGGATATCCGCCTTGTATGGGGCGTTGTATGCCTCAAAAATTACCTTTCCATGGCAGGCTATCATGATTCCATGAATTTCTGATTCAGCCTTTTCACAGGCATTTAAAAAATTAATAATATATTCCGCGCGAATTCCCTCCCGGAAAGGAAGGGATCGCTCAAGCTCCTGTCTCATCATCAACAGCTCCTTTTCTTAGAAGAATGGGAATACCTGGGGAAGAATTGCCACACAGCAGATCCAGGTAATAATCAACAAAGGCCAGCCAAAACGGGCAAAATCCTGGAATTTCAGCTTTGTGAAAACCATCATAGTCTGGTTTGTTCCGGATGCAATGGGAGTTAAATAGGAACATCCGGCTCCAATGGCAATTGCCAAAACGATGGCCTGTGGATTGGCTCCCAGAGTCTCTGCAATGGAAATGCCAACCGGAGCAAGCATCCCTGCACAAGCCATGTTGTTCATAAACTGAGTTCCCACAGACGCGCCGATACACAGCACTGCTGTAATCAGATACAGATTTCTGGATTCACCGATTACATGGATAATAGCAGTTCCAAACAGATCTCCCAGACCACTCTGATTCATAATGGCAATCATCAGGTTAATACCTGCGCAGAAGAGAATCATATTGGCATCTAGAGAACTGATTGCCTCCTTTGGAGTTACTATTGTTGTCAGAACAGCAATTGCAATCATGGCATATCCTACAAAGTTGGGGTCAATAGAAATCACCTTCAGAGATTTCAGCACCAGCGCAGCTACAAATACCACGAATGCAGTCCCTACTACCTTCTGCTTGTTCTTCTGCTCTGCCGTCAATGTCTGCGCAACAATCTCATCGCCAAAATCATCATAGGATTTGCACCACCGGTTCATCACTACCATATAGATACCGCCCAGAATAAAAATTGGGATACCAACCCAGGCAAAATCCAGCATTCCAAACAGCGCCAGTCCGGCCTCCTCTAGAGCGGAGTTTGCATAAACATTCGTAGGGGTTCCAATCAGGGTAATCGCTCCGCCCAAAGTAGTAGAAAAAATTACAAACAATACCAGCTTAGAAAGGCTGATCCGGTTCTTTCTTGCAATGCTCTTTAACACAGGAAGAAATGCCAGCGCCACATAGCTGTTTTGAAGCACTGTAGAAATCAGGCCGGAGAACACATATACGATTGCAAAAATCATCATTTCCTTTCGCTTTCCTGTTTGAGAGCTGGTTGCCCGATCCAGAAAATCGCCAATTACCACATCCAGCCCCGTAGCCGCAATCATACCTGAAAACATACATATAATCACCATCAGATGAAGACTGGAGCTGTTTAATACATTATAAACGGCATTAGCATCCATCACCTTTGCCAGAAACGCAATGGGAGCAATACACACAAAGGTCATCCAGTTGGGAAGCTTCGGGTGAGCCAGAACAGCAACAAAAATAATCAGGCAGATAAATGCCCAAATCAAAGACATATTCATACGATATCCTCCTTCAAGAAACTGCACTGTATTTTACTCTGCTGGCCGGCATCGTTTTGATAAACCCAGTATAAGCTCTTTCGGCAGATTTCGCCAATGCTGAAATAAAATAAGGGTATAGCATAATGCTATACCCTCAACTTTCCAGCATCTCCCAATCTGGAAAAAATCGTCCTTTCTCCTTCCTGAAGTGCCGCCTTAATGCAGGAAATACAATAGGTTTCCTCTGGTGAAAAAAACTTGGTTTGAAGAGAAAGAACAGCTGCACAAGACAGCTCATCTCCTCCTACCTGGTAAAAATTCAGTCGCTCTGCCCGATTGACATAGGCAAGATGTCCCGTAGCCACAATACAGCAGCCCAGTCCGCTTTCTGCTGCCTGAATCGCCAGGGGACTGCTTGTTACCAAAAGCCTGGGCACAATAGGATACTTCATCTGATGAGCCAGTCGGTCAATTCCCTTTCTGACAGAAGTGGTTTCTTCTTGAAGGATAAAATCCATTTTCGGAAGCTTCCCCAGATTTATCTTCGGAAACACCTCCTTTTTTCCCTTCTCCGTATAGGCGCTGATATCATAACGGTCAGGAACAATCAAAATATACGGTTCCCGAACCAACATATCGATTCCAAAATCGGAATTCAACTCCAACGCCGGACCTATGACAAAGTCATACTTTCCTTCTCTCAAAGCTACCTCAATATCCTTTGACATAATATTGTATATCTCTACATCGCATCCCGGATATCGTTTTTTCACCTTTTCAGCCACATTATATGCGGAAAGAGAAGCTGAATTCAATGTCATTCCCACTCGAATCCGATTGGTATTTTTACGCTGAAACTCCCTCAGCTCATGCTCCATGGTTCCCCGAAGAAGCTTGATTTCCTTAGCATATTTCAGATAGATTTTCCCAGCCTCAGTCAACTCCGTTCCATTAATTGTCCGGACAAACAGACTGAATCCCAGCTCATTTTCCAGATTGGAAAGATACCTGCTCAAAGAAGGCTGACTGATATAAAGCACCTCTGCCGCCTGCGAAATGCTTCTGCACTCCGCCACCGCAATCACATAATCAATGTCCCGTTCCATCATCTCCTCCTGAATCAAGAGCACATCCATTGTATATAGATGCTTCCCATTTCCCTGAAAAAGATAGAAAAAGTCACCAGCCGGAGTGTGTTCCCGGGATATTCAAAGTGAGACCGGACACCTCCGATACAGCCGAAACTGCACTCCTCCCGGAACTGGCGACAGATTTATTTTACCACCAGATGATTCCAGTGACAAGATCATTCTTTTCCCGCTCCAGCCAGACAAGCCTCTGTCGAAAGGCTCCCTCTCTGCCCTGCCGCATTCTCCAGAATCTCCATCATCATAACCGTATGCTTCATCATTTCCCGGCAGGAACTCCAGTCCTTTCTGTGAAGCTGACCTGCAAATTCCGCCATTTCTCCTGTCAATGTCCCCGGTGCCGGATCCTCTGCCAGAAGACGCTGCTCGCCATCCACAGTGATCTCTGCCCGTGCCGCCGAGCTTACAGGTCCCTCAATTCGAATCCAGCCCTTTGTTCCCTGGATAAGGGCCCCGCAGGGGCTGGAAGAATCCTTGGCCCCGCTGCAGATTCCCAGAAAGTTTCCATACTTCAAAACTGCCGTTCCTGAGGTATCCACTCCATTAAATCCAAGATTTGCATAATAATCCACCTCTTCCGGCCTTCCAAACAAACCTGTCACGAAATGGAGATTATAAAGATTAATGTCATACAGACATCCTCCGCTGCAGGCGGGATCAAAAGCCGGAAGAACAATCCCCTGTTCATACTGTCTGTACCGGCTGGATATTCTGGAATAATTACACTGTACCATTTTCACAGCTCCGATCTCTCCCAAATACCTCTTTACCGCCCGAAAAACAGGAGAATAGGGAATCTTAAAAGCCTCCCACAAAAAAAGTCCTTTTTCATCAGCCAGAGCTTCCAGCTCTTTTGCTTCGCAGGCTGTCACAGTAAAAGGTTTCTCGCAGATCACATGCTTTCCCGCTTCCAATGCCTTTTTTGCATATTCATAATGCATTTGATTGACAATTCCAATATAAACAGTATCCATATCTTCCCGTTCCAGAAAGGTTCTGTAATCCGTATCCACAGCTGGTATTCCAAACTCTTCAGCCAGATCTCGCCCCTTCTCCAGGCTCTTCGCCCGAACACAGATAGCTGACAATTCGATCTCCGAAATCCCTTTTATATCCTGAAGCATCCGTCTTACTATCATGCCATTTCCTATAATTCCAATCCGCATAATTTTCTCCCTTCTGCAGCTCTGATGCCTCGTCCTGAACAGTTACAATTTCTGTATTGTTCTATTATATCAGATTATTCTTAATTACAGCAATCCCATGAAAGAAAATTTATATGCCATCGTTGCATTTTCTGCCTTCCCATATTATAATAAAACGTAATTGTTCAGAACGGCGAGAGAACTGGCAGGAAAAGCCGTATCAAGCTTGCTTGTAAGCGGATTTTCCCGCCAGTTCTCTCATCGAAGGAATCTCCGGTGCTTCTTGTTCGGCTTTGCCGGACAAGACGATGCCCCGTCCTGAATAGTTGCAATAAAACGTAAATCTTGCGAATGGCAAGGGAATGTAGATTATACAAAGGAGATACTGCGATGGGGTATGAATTTATTAATAAGCTGCCGACTCCGGCAGAAATAAAAGAACAGTTTCCGCTGCCTGTAGAGTGCGTAGCTGCCAAGGCTCAGCGGGATGAAGAAGTAAAAAAAGCAATCAGCGGACAGAGTGACAAGTTTCTTGTTATTATCGGTCCCTGCTCTGCTGACAATGAAGATTCCGTTCTGGATTATACAAGCCGTCTGGTAAAACTTCAGGAGGATACCAAGGATAAGCTGATCCTGATTCCCCGCATCTACACCAACAAGCCCAGAACCACTGGCGACGGGTATAAGGGTATGCTTCATCAGCCTGATCCGGAAAAACGTCCCAGCATGGCTGACGGTCTTCATGCAATCCGCCACCTTCATATGCGTGTGTTAATGGAAACCGGTCTTTCCACTGCTGATGAAATGCTGTATCCGGACAATGTCAGCTACCTGGATGACATTATGTCCTATATTGCTGTAGGGGCCCGCTCCGTGGAAAACCAGCAGCACCGTCTTGTTTCCAGCGGCTGTCATGTTCCGGTAGGCATGAAAAATCCTACCAGCGGCGATTTGTCCGTTATGCTCAATTCCGTTCATGCTGCCCAGCACGGCCACGAGTTTATTATGCGGGACTGGGAGGTAAAAACAGAAGGCAATCCCTGGACACACACCATCCTGCGGGGTGCTGTCAGCAAACATGGCCAGTGCCTGCCCAACTACCACTACGAGGATCTGATGCTGCTTCATCAGCTTTACATGGAACGGAATCTGGTAAATCCGGCCTGCATTGTAGACGCTAACCACTCCAACTCCAACAAGCAGTACAAGGAGCAGATCCGCATTGTAAAAGAAGTGCTTCACAGCCGCCGCCACTCTGCTGATTTGAATTCCTTTATCAAGGGCGTTATGATTGAAAGCTATATTGAAGAAGGCAATCAGAAGATAGGGGAACACTGCTACGGAAAATCCATTACAGATCCCTGTCTTGGATGGGAAGATTCCGAGCGTCTTATTTACGAGATTGCAGAGGGCGTATAAACTTTTTTCGCCTGTGCCAGGACACACGTTCTTATGAAAGAAAAAACGAGGGTATCGCTCCACCATCTCATTTGATGATTTTGCGATACCCTCATTAAATCTTTTTCTCGCGAGTTTTTCCGCTGCCCTTAACAGGCTACAGCATATCTTTACTTATTTATGCAAGATATTTCTTCAGAGTTGCTCTTACCGCGCCGGTTCCTGCAATCTCTTCCAGGAACATTTCCTCAATCTTCTCACCGATTCCTGCTTCATACAAATCAATTCCAAAAATATTTGCATTAGACAGAATGCCCTTCAGCTGTCCCTTGTAGGTTTCCGGATGGCCTACCTCAATGCCCTCCAAAGCCTGTACCAGCTCCGGAACCATCGGATCTGCAGAGAGTTCAAACTTCTCACCATCATCCTGAACCCCCAGCAGGTAACGACACCAGCCGGCAATTGCCAGCGGAATGGCAGTCAGCTTCTTTGCATCGCCGTATTTTGCTACATAGGATTTGATGGTTTCGCCGTAGCGGATGCCTACCTTCTGAGAGGTATCTGTTGCAATACGCTGGGGCGTATCCGGCATAAATGGGTTAGGAATACGGACATTGATTACTTCATCTACAAATGCCTCCGGAGACAGGATTCCCGGATTGGTAACAACCGGCATACCCTCAACTGGACCAATCTGATGAACCAGCTTATTCAGCTCTTCGTCTTTCATCTCATTGGCAATCAAATCATATCCCAGAACACAGCCATAAACTGCCAGAGCTGTATGCAGCGGATTCAGACAGGTAGTAACCTTCATACGCTCTACCTTGTTTACAGTATCACGATCTGTCATATAAACGCCTGCCTTTTCCAGAGCCGGACGGCCATTGGGGAATTTGTCCTCAATAACCAGGTACTGGGGACCTTCTGCGTTTACAAACGGAGCGATATAGGTTTTCTTGGAGGTAATAACCGGAGCCATACCCTCAACCCCTGCCTTTTCCAGCTCTTCACATACAGAATCAGCCGGTCTTGGGGTGATCTTATCAATCATACTCCAGGGGAATGCAACCTGCTTTTCATCGCAGAGATAGTCCACAAATTCAGCAGACACGAAGCCCTTCTTCTCCCACTCTTTTGCCATAGTTACGATGGAATTCTGCAGCTTCTCACCATTGTGTGAGCAGTTATCCATGGAAACAACAGACAGAGGATACTTTCCTGCCTGGAATCTTTCCCAAAGCAGAGCACACACAACTGCCATCGCAGAGCCTGCCTTATCTGGGCCATTATCAATATCAGCCTGAATAAACGGGAAGAAATTGCCTTCTGCATTTTTCAGAGCATATCCCTTCTCGGTAATAGTAAAGGAAATCATCTGTAAATCCGGATTTACAAAAATCTCTTTCAGGCGGTTCCACTCTTCAGCAACACCAGACTGAGCCTTGATAGCCTCTGTCAGGGAACCCAGAACTGCCTTGTCAGTGGAGCCATCAGCCTTTAAGGTAACAGCCAGAACCAGATTGTCATAGGGCTTGTAAATCTTGTCTACTACGTCAAAATCAAAGGTCTCCACACAGGTAATTCCCTTGTCCAGAGCGCCTTCCTCAATCAGCTTATCTGCCAGCCCGCCAATAAAAATACGGAAAATATTTCCTGCGCCAAAATGCACCCATACCGGAGCTTTTCTCGTATTTTCTGCCAGCTTCTCCACGTCATAAGACGGAAGCTTAATGCCTGCAGCCTGCCATGCTGCCGTATCCTTTAATCCTGCTAATGTCAGTTTCATATCGTCACACTTTCCTTTTTGGTTTCGTTTACTGGTCACTTTATCAATGTCCGCACAAGACTCCCTCACTGAAAGTACTGCGGATACTGCTCCCGAAGAGCTTTTTCATCAACTTTATAGCGGTTTAAATGCTTTTCCATCAGCTGTCTGGCCGCCTCCTGGTCATGGGCTGCCACTGCTTCACAGATATTTCTGTGATCGCTCATCCACAGATGCTCCTTCACTGCCGTAACAGCCAGACTGCGAACCCGGTCAAAATGAACCGTAATGCTCTGCATCATCTCATAAGCCTGCATCCGTCCTGCAATCTGAAACAGCAGGCGATGGAATTCATCATCCATTTCCAGAAGCCTCTCTGAAGAGCCATGCTGATAATAAAACTCCTGAAGAGCAACACTCTCCTTCAGCTGCTCTAGCTGCTCCTGTGTCGCCCGTTCACAGGCAAGCTGCACCACTGCTACCTCCAGTACACTGCGGACAAACTGCGCCTCCTCTACCAGATTGTAGTCAATTGGCGCTACCACACTGCCTCGCTGGGGGTATATCTCAACAATTTTAACCTTTGCCAAATCCAGCAGGGCTTCCCGGACCGGCGTCCGGGACAGATTCATCCAGGATGCCAGTTCCCGGTCGCTGATAACAGCTCCCGGTTCAAGTTCCAGAGAAATAATCTTGTCCCGAATCACCCGTTTTGCGTAATCACGTCCTCTTTCGTGGGGATATCGTTCTGTCAGCACCATGGTATCTACTCCCCCTTATTCTGTCCTGCGAAAAGCCGAAGAATCCTTTCCCTTCCGGTTTTCTTCAGCCTGAAAAATGACTTATTTGTTTGTCATTTTATCAATGGCTTCCCACAGACCATTTAAGTATACAGCTCCCAGAGCTCGGTCATACAGGCCATATCCCGGACGGCCAACCTCATCCCAGATCATTCTTCCGTGATCCGGACGAACATATACATCGTGAGGACAGGTATCGTAAACAGCCTTTACAATCTCAAACAGATCCAGATCACCAGCAGAAGACAGATGAGCTGCCTCACGGAACTTATGGTGTCCCAGATATTTTACATTGCGGATATGGAGGCAGGCAATCCGATCCATCTCGCCAAAGTGACGGATAATAGCCGGAATATCATTGTCCGGATTAGAGCCCAGAGAACCGGTACACAGGCACAGTGCATTTGCCGGTGAATCATGAAGAGCAACAATCTTGTCAAAATCTTCCTGGCTGTGAGAAATACGCGGCAGTCCGAAAATTGGCCATGCCGGATCATCCGGATGAACAGCCATCTTTACGCCAACCTCTTCACATACCGGAATTACTGCATCCAGGAAATACTTGTAGTTCTCACGCAGCTTGTCCGGAGTAATGCTCTCGTATCTCTTTAAAGTAGTCTCCAGCTCAGCCAGACGCTCCGGCTCCCATCCCGGCAGGGTAAATCCGTTGCAGTTTTCAATGGTATTCTTTACCAGATCTACCGGAGTCATATCGCCTAATTCCTTCTCATCGAAATACAGGCTGTTGGATCCGTCCTCCGGAATCTCTCTGGCCAGGTCAGTACGCAGCCAGTCAAATACTGGCATAAAGTTGTATACAATAACCTTGATACC
>OHEQ01001145.1_pt1 | contig 10568 bp, 9 predicted proteins | sample 1567321 | NCBI WGS metagenome assembly OHEQ01 (sample SAMEA3879598, study PRJEB24766) | human gut metagenome | biome: human-associated habitat; feature: feces | place: USA | collected 1985/1987
ATTTGACGCTTACCATACCTACAGGACAAATGACAGGTATCGTAGGTGCCGATGCCGCGGGTAAAACCACGCTTCTGCGTATCATAATCGGGCTTTTGTGTGCCGATTCGGGAACCGTTACGACCCTTGGCTATGATCCGGCACGGCAAAAAAAAGAACTTATCGCTCAAATAGGTTATATGCCGCAAAAATTTGGACTGTACGAAGACCTGAGCGTACGTGAAAACCTGGAATTCTATGCAGATTTGAAATCAGTCGATAAAAATTTTGACGAACTTTTGGACTTTACCGGTCTTCGGCCCTTTCAAAAACGACTGGCCGGTAATTTATCCGGCGGTATGAAGCAGAAGCTTGGTTTAGCCTGCGCGCTTTTAGGAGACCCTAAATTCCTGGTCTTAGATGAGCCTTCTGTTGGTGTAGATCCCATCTCACGCCGCGATTTAATGCGTCTGGTACGGGCGACGATCAAAGAAGATACCACCGTAATCTGGTCTACGGCTTATCTGGACGAAGCTAACAGTTTTGACAATACCGTCGTTATCGATAAGGGAAAAGTCATCTTTCATGGTCCGCCAGAAACACTGGCTGCCACTTCTGCTGATTTTGAACGCGAAGTTATCCGCCTGATGGGCAGCTATGAAGAAAAAGAATCACAGATCGCAGCCCATTATATTTATCAGGAAAGCACTGTAGAATATCCCGTGGAAGCTTTAAACCTCTTAAAAATGTACGGTAACTTTGCCGCTGTAAAAAATAACACCTTTCACATCAGAAAAGGTGAAATTTTTGGTTTGCTGGGCCCTAATGGTGCCGGCAAATCTACCTCCTTTAAAATGATGTGCGGCCTGGCCCGGCCAACAGACGGTACTGCAAAAATCATGGGGGTAGATATCAGGAAAAATCCTACTTTAGCCCGCTCCTATCTAGGCTATATGGCGCAGAAATTTTCATTATACGGCAATATGTCAGTCCGCGAAAATCTGGAATTCTTCGCCGGTATTTACGGTATTCCCCTGGCAAAAATCAAAGAACGTGTCGGCAGCATCGCGTCTTATTTTGGTTTGACTGTCTATTTTGACCAGCTGTCAGAAAAACTGCCTTTGGGCATCAAACAGCGCTTATCTTTAGCCTGCGCGCTCATCCATAATCCGCCGATCTTATTTCTGGACGAAGCCACCTCCGGCGTAGACGTGGTCACCCGCAAAGAATTTTGGTGTCATCTGCGCGCCCTGGCACAAAAAGGCGTCACGATTTTGATTACTACTCATTTTATGGATGAAGCGGAATATTGTGATAACATCAGTTTATTTTATCAGGGCGAAACTATAGCCGTCGGCACTCCGGCAGCTTTAAAAGCGCAGGCTGCTGCTGCGACGATGGAAGAAGCCTTTATTACGCTTATTAACCGCAAAGATGCAGAAAGCGGACGGCTATGAGAATTTTATGGGCTTTTATCAAAAAAGAATTCCTGCAGATCTTTCGCGATCCCAGCAGTATTTTGATTGCTTTTATCTTGCCGACGCTGCTGTCTTTGATTTATATGTATGGCATCAATGTCGACTCCGTCAATATCAATCTGGGCCTTAAGCTGGATGACGCCAACCCCAGAGTAGTTTCTCTGGCCAGGTCTTTCAGTAATAATCAGTATATCAGAACGAAGGTCTACGATGACAAGGACGCCATGTACAGCGATATCGTCAATTCCAAACTTCAGGGAGCCGTGATCGTGCCTAACGATTTTACTGTCACTCTTAACAATGGCCGCACCGCACAGATCCTGGTCATTACCGACGGCAGCGAAACCAACACTGCCAACTATGTCCAAAGCTATGCCAGCGGCGTTATTTATCAGTGGCTGGAAACGACCGGCTACAGTAAGCAACAGGTAAGTCTGATAGATCCACAGCTGCGGATCTGGTATAACGAGAAGCTTGACAGCCATTATTTTATTTTGCCGGGTTCTCTGGCCGTAACCCTAAGTCTGGTCGGTATCCTTTTAACAGCGCTTGTCGTAGCCAGGGAATGGGAACGGGGTACAATGGAAGCTTTGTTAAGCACCAGGCTCAGCAGATTGCATTTTGTAGCCGGAAAATATTTTTCCTACTATATTTTGGGCATCTGCTCGCTTTTGTTTAACGTGTTTTTATGCATCGCTGTTTTTGATCTGCCCTTCCGCGGTTCTTATATCATACTATTTTTGGTGGGCAGCCTGTTTTTGCTGACCTGTATGGGCATCGGCTTACTGGTATCCACGATTTTTAAAAATCAATTTCTGGCCTGCCAGATCTCTTTAGTCATGGGTTTTTTACCGGCACTGCTCCTTTCCGGGCTGATGTTTCCGATTTCATCCATGCCTGCTTTTTTCAGATATTTAACAGCTGTTTTGCCGCAGCGTTATTTTGTGTCGTTTATTGAAAGTGAGTTTTTAGCAGGAACTATCAGTGATATAGTTCTGATCAACACCGTTTATTTAAGCTGTCTGTGCCTTGTGTTGTTATTTTTAGTTTATAAAAATACGTTAGTGAGGTTGGAAAAATGACAACACGATTATTGACGCTGATCATTAAAGAATTTAAAGCAATCTGGAAAGATCCCCGCAGCAGAATGATCGTTACCATCATGCCTATTATTCAGCTTATTGTTTTCGCCAACGCTGTAACAATGGAAGTAAAAAATATTGATATGTTAGTGCTGGATAACAGCCGCAGCTACTATTCCCGCGAGCTGATCAGCCATTTTGCAAATTCGCCCTGGTTCAACTCTGTAGCGGTTGTTGACACGCCTGAACAGCTCAAACAAAGCATTGATATCCAAAAAGCAAGCCTGGCTCTGGAAATACCTCCTGATTTTGCCGTATCTATAAAAAACAAGACCGGCGCCAGCGTGCAGCTGATAACAGACGGCAGGCAGACAAATTCCGCTTCAATCATCGGCAGCTATGCTACACAGATCATCCAAAGCTATGCCAAAGAATTATCCGGCAGCGAGCCACGCTTGGAAATAGTCACCAGAAACTGGTTCAATGTCAACCTTGATTATAAGTATTACTCACTCGTTTCCCTGATGGCTATGCTCTCGATGGTCATCGTGCTTTTACTGACATCACTGTCTATTGCCCGGGAAAAAGAAGTCGGTACTTTTGACCAGCTCATTGTCAGCCCTCTGTCTTCTACCGAGATCCTCATCGGCAAAGCCGTACCGGCCCAGCTCTTAGCCTGGCTTCTGACAATGGTGATGCTTGCTATTTCAGTACACTTTTTTGATTTTCCTTTGGTTGGTTCGCTTGCAGTTTTTTTAGCAGCTGACTTTGTCGCTCTTTTAGCTTTAGTCGGTGTCGGTCTGTTTATTTCATCCTTATGCAGAACGCAGCAGCAGGCTATTTTAGGTGTCTTTACCTTTCAGATGCCTGCCGTATTGTTATCAGGATTTATCTCGCCTATTGATAATATGCCGGTCATACTGCAATACCTCACTTACCTTAATCCGCTGCGTTTCTTTCTGGTCATTGCCAAAGGCGTACTGCTGAAAAATATGGATATGTATCATGTGCTGATAAATTTGATACCGCTGGCTTTAATAGCTGTTTTAACACTAAGTATTGCCGGCTGGACCTTTAAAAGTAAACTGGAATAAAATCATCAAATTCCGGAAACTGTTACTATCACACCGGAACAGAGCCTTGTACTCTTTGCCCTGCAACGTCACTTCAACCTTTATAAAAAAACAAGCCCTCCGTTTCATCAGAAACAGGGGGCTTGTTTTTCAACCGTTTTCATTCATATCTGCTGATTTCGACCAGATTGTTATCAGGGTCACGCACATAAAGGCTCTGCATTTTCCCTAAAGCACCATTACGCTCGACGATGCCAACTTCAACCGCGATACCATGCTTTGCCAGCTCCTGATAAACAATGGGCAGTTCCGTTACCGTCAGCAGACAAATATCCAGACTGCCGTAAGCCACATTTCCGGCCGCCGGCAAAAATTCCGCAGGACAACGATGAACATTGATCTTCTGCATACCGAAGCGAAATGCATAATGGTCGTTCTGGCACAACAGTTCCATCCCCAGGACATCACGATAGAACCAGACGCAGAGTTCAAAATTACTCGTTGTCAAAACCAAATGATCTAAAGCTGTAATCTGCATTTTGCGCCGCTCTCTTTCAATATTTTTAATTAAAAAGCTCTGCCTTTCAGCAGAGCTTTTTGCTATTTTACTGATCGGCCGCAGAAACCACAGCTTTTACAGCTTTAATGAACTTAGGCCTGGCAATCATTACAAAATGACCGCAGCCCCTGCATTTTAAACCAAAATCCATTCCTGTACGGGTAATTTCCCATTCAAAGGACCCGCAGGGATGAGCTTTTTTCATCCGCACTACATCGCCGACATTGAACTTAGCGTCCAACATAGCTTATTCTACACCCTTCACCGTACTGATATCCGTTACATCGTAACCGGCTTCACGGATCTGCTCAATAATATCCATACCATGCTGCGAAAGGTCAGCGCGAATAGTCAGCTCCGTAGTATCTGCATCATTACGCTTGGTTACAACAGAAATGATATTGATGCCCTGATCGCGGAACATACCGCCAATATCGGCAATAACGCCGACCTTATCAGTAACATCGATCGTGATACGAGTGCAGCTTTTAGCAATGCCCATGATGGTAACGAAAGCACGGAAAATATCGCTGTCCGTAATAATGCCGCACAGCCTGTTATCTTCATTCACAACAGGCAGAGCGTTGATCTTATGTTTATACAATATATAGGCGACATCCTCAATTGCACTGTTATCACGCACAGTAATCACATCGCGGGTCATTACGTCGCGTACCTTCAGACGTGACAGCAGATAATTAGCTTCATAACGTGATAAAGTACTGGCATCAGAAGGTGAAGTGCGCCCAACGTCGCCATCAGTGATAATGCCCATCACTCTTTTGATATCATCTACAACCGGAATACGGCGAAAAGCACTGCTCTTCATCAGTTCCCGGGCTTCCAGCATGCTTTTGTCTTCTGAAATCGTTAATACGTTAGGTGTCATAAAGTCTTTAACTAGCATTGTAAACACGCTCCTTTTCCGGCATCAGCCGCCCAAATAAGCCTTACGCACAGCTTCACTGCTGGCTAATTCCTGTGCTGTACCTGCCAAAGCGATGCGACCGGTTTCCAATACATAAGCTTTATCGGCAATTGATAAAGCCATATTGGCATTTTGTTCTACCAAAAGCACCGTTGTACCGCTCTCGTTTATTTCTTTTATTATATTAAAAATTTCTTTAACAAGCAATGGTGCCAGACCCATTGAGGGTTCATCCAGCAGCAAAAGTCTCGGCCTGCTCATCAAAGCCCGTCCCATAGCCAGCATTTGCTGCTCACCGCCGGAAAGCGTTCCTGAAATCTGGTCCTTACGTTCCAGCAGTCTAGGGAATTTTTTAAAAACGTCTTCCAGATCGCGGGCAATACCATCCTTATCATTACGCAGGTATGCACCCAGTTCCAGGTTTTCCATGACCGACATATTTGCAAAAACATGCCTTCCTTCCGGAACCTGACATAGGCCCATACCCACAATTTTATGTGCCGGTACGCCGACGATATTTTTATCTTCAAACAAGATCGTGCCGTTTTTCGGTTTCATCAGCCCGGAAATAGTCCTCAGCGTTGTGCTTTTGCCGGCGCCGTTAGACCCTACCAGAGTTACGATCTCACCTTTCGGTACCTCGATACTGATGCCCTTGATAGCGTGGATAGCACCATAATATACATCGATATTGTCTACCTTTAACATCAGGACACCTCCTCGCCCAAGTATGCTTCGATAACGCGTTTATTATTTTTGATTTCATCAGGCGTGCCGCTGGCAATACAAAAACCATATTCCAGAACATATATCCGCTCGCAGACCCCCATAACCAAACCCATATCATGTTCGATCAGCAAAATCGACAAGCTGAATTTATCTCTGATCCAGCGGATCATTTCCATCAGCTCTTTAGTTTCCTGTGGATTCATACCTGCAGCCGGTTCGTCCAAAAGCAGCAGCTTCGGTTCCGTGGCCAGTGCGCGGGCAATCTCCAGCCGTCTCTGTTCACCATAGGGAAGATTTTTTGCTGTTTCATAAGCTTTATCTTCCAGCTTAAAGATTTTTAAAAGCTCCAGGGCTTTTTTGGTAATTTCATCCTCTTCGCTGAAATAACGGCCAACCCGGGCAATCGCCTCGCCTAAAGTATATTTGACATGCATATTATAAGCAATTTTGACATTGTCGATAACCGAAAGCTCGGAAAAAAGTCTGATATTCTGGAAAGTACGCGCCATTCCCAGCTGCGTTACCTGATACGATTTTTTACCGCTGGTTCGCGTACCGTTGAACATTATCTCGCCTTCAGTAGGTGTATAAACACCGGTAATCATATTAAAAGCCGTCGTTTTTCCGGCTCCGTTGGGACCGATCAGCCCAATCAGCTCACCTGCTTTGATTTCCATGGAAAAGTTGGAGACAGCACGCAAGCCGCCGAAAACCATCGAAATATCATTTACTTTCAGCAGTGCTTCCATCTTTGCCACCTCCTAAATGAAACATTTTCAAGCTGAGCTCCTTATTACCGAACAGTCCCTGCGGACGGCGCAGCATCAGGACGATCAGAGTAATCGAGTAAATTATCATCCGCCATTCAGGATATTCTGCCAGATAAGCAGAAATAAAAGTCAGCAGCACAGCGCCGGTAATAGCGCCTGTCATCGAGCCCAGGCCGCCTAAAACGACCATGGTCAGAATATCGAAAGAACGCATGAAAGTAAAGGATGCCGGATGTGCAATATAAAAGTAATGCGAGAACAATACGCCTGCAGTGCCGGCAAAAGCAGCCCCCAGCGTAAACGCCATAACTTTGTATTTCGTAGTGTCGATACCCATAGTATCAGCAGCGATCTCATTCTCGCGAATTGCCAGACAACAGCGTCCCGGCGCTGAATTCTTGAAATTTTTAATAAAGAAAATGATGAAGATCATAATCCAGAAAACCCAGGAGAAATTGGTCAAACGGGGTATGCCCATCAGTCCAGAAGCACCGCCCACATAATCGATATTCAGGATACAGATACGAATGATCTCACCTAAACCAAGTGTCGCAATCGCCAGATAATCGCCATTCAGACGTAATGTCGGCAGACCAATCAAAAATCCCAAAAAACCGGCAGCAACTGTGCCCGCTATCAATGCCAGCTCATATGAAAAACCAAGCTTGACCGTAACGATAGCGCCGGTATAAGCACCAACCGCCAAAAAGCCCGCATGTCCGATAGAAAACTGGCCTGTGTAACCATTGATCAGGTTCAAGCTGACTGAAAGAATAATATTAATACAAATCAGAACGATATTCAGTTCCCAGAAAGGGCCGATGATCTCTGCCATCATCAATCCCTGCATAACAGCAAAAAGTACAGCGCAGGCTACCAATGTCAGCAAATCTTTTTTTCTCAATGCATTCATAGCTCTCACCTACACTTTCTCACGTACATTTTTGCCCAATATACCGGCAGGTTTATAGAGCAAAATAAGGATCAGGATAGCAAATGCCGCAGCATCGCGGAAGGTTGAAGAAAAGAAACCGCTGACCATCGCCTCGACAACGCCCAGGATAATCCCTCCCAGCATAGCGCCGGGAATAATGCCAATACCGCCGAGAACTGCGGCAACGAAAGCCTTGATGCCAGGCACCATGCCCATCAGCGGATCTATAGAGTTATAATAGATACCTACCAAAACACCGCCGGCTGCTGCCAAAGCAGAACCTAAAGCAAAAGTCATGGAAATAACACGATCAATATTAATACCCATCAAACGGGCGGCATCAGCATCAAAAGATACTGCACGCATCGCTTTGCCCGCTTTGGTGTTTTGTACAATGTAAGTCAGTACGGCCATCAAAATCAGCGCACTGATCAGGATAACGATCTGCTGGCTGTTTACTACCAACGGTCCAAAATGATAAATAGTCGCTTCAAACACAGCCGGGAACGTACGCGGCTGCGGCGTTGCAATAAGGATCATACTGTATTCCAGAAAGAAAGATACACCGATTGCCGTAATTAAGATTGCGATTCTTGGAGCATTACGCATCGGCCTATAAGCCACGCGTTCAATAATAATACCGGCTAATGCGGCACAGGCCATAGAAAAGAGTATAGCCGGAATAAAAGAAAAGCCAAACATTGTAGTTGCTATAAAGCCGAAATACGCACCCAACATGTAAATATCGCCATGAGCGAAGTTGATAAGCTTGATGATACCATAGATCATCGTGTATCCCAATGCTACCAGCGCATAAATACTGCCCAACGAAATGCCGTTAATAAGCTGTTGGACAAATTGTTGCATAAAGGAACCCATGTCCATAATTCCCGTCCTCCTGATCTCGTGGATTAAACGCAATGAGGCTGTGGTAATACCACAGCCCGCACCATTGCAAAAATTAATTGTGGATTTTTATCAAGGATTGATTTTTGTCCTGAAGGTTTGAGCGCCGTCTTTATGTTCGATAATTACAGCACTTTTAACCGGATTATGCTGCGCGTCAAAGGTTACGGTACCTGATACGCCCTGGAAACCGTTGATCTTGGCCATAGACTGAGCGATTTTCACAGGATCGGTATCGCCTGCGTTTTTGATTGCCTCGGCAACCAGCAAAGCAGAGTCATAAGCAAGCGCTGCAAAAACGTCTGGTTTTACTTTATAAGCCTTTTCATACTCGCTGACAAACGCTTTATTCAAAGCAGAATCGTCATCAGGAGAATAAAGGCTTGAGAAATAAGTATTATTGAGTGCCGCCTTACCTGCTATTTCAGGCAGTTTAGCGCTGTCCCAGCCATCGCCGCCGGCCATGGGGATCTCGATACCCATCTCACGGCCCTGCTTAACGATCATACCAACTTCCTGGTAATAGCCGGGAACATACAGAATATCCGGAGCCGCAGCTTTGATTTTAGTCAAAGTAGCTTTAAAATCGGTATCCTTTTGCAGATAGGATTCTTCAGCCACAACAGTGCCGCCGTTCTTGATAAAGTTCTCTTTAAAGAACGCCGCCAGACCTTTGGCATAGTCAGAAGAATTATCGATAAGGATCGCTGCTTTTGTTGCCTGTAAATCATTTTTAGCAAAGTTTGCCATAACAGTACCCTGGAACGGATCAATAAAGCAGGCACGGAAATAATAGTCATTATTAGCAGTTACCTGCGGATTAGTGCAGCTGGTACCAACAGCCGGAACTTTACTGTCTTTTACGATATTACCTGCCGCCATAGACAGCGAAGAACCATAAGAACCTACGATAACGCTTACTTTATCTTTTTCGATAAGGCGGGCTGCAACAGAAGCAGCTTCAGCTTTATCAGATTTGTTATCAGCTACAACAAGCTCGATCTTTTTGCCTAAAACTTCAGGATGCAGTTTGTTGGCAAGCTTGATACCGCGGAGTTCCAGTTCGCCTCCGGCAGCATTATCACCGGTCAATGGCAGGAAAACGCCGACTTTGATCACGTCGGATGCTTTAGCATCTTCCTTTTTCTCGCCGCCGCAGCCTGCTACTAAGCTCATTGCTACTGCTGAAGCCAACAGCGCTGATAATATTTTTTTCATTTTCAATGTAATCTGTCCCTTCTTTACTGTTTGCACAGCTTTTTCCCCTTAACTGTAAATGATTATAACATCAAAGCACGGATGTGACAATATTACTATTTCTTCACAATTTCTTTACAGTTTTCAAACAGCGTTTTTCGTATTTTAACATTTTTGTAAGAATAATGTTGCTGCAAAGCGTTGCTTTTTCACTGTTTTGTCCTCGCAAAAAGAACTTTCCCGAAAACAAAAACACGGCAAGTCCACCTCTCGTGCACAGTGACATCAGAGATTTTCTCGCCGCGCGTTTTTGTATACAATATACTTTGCATATTTTTTTGTATATCTGCCCTTAACAGCCGTTCTTGCAGCTGTCCCCCGCTGCAAAGGCCTGTCAGCAAATCATTTTTCTACAACTTCGTTGACATAACCAACAGCACTGACAGCGTTAGGCGCGTAGTGATCGGCGCCGATACTGTCAGCATAGTCCTGTGTCAAAACAGCACCGCCCACAACTATACGGCAGTTGCAGACATCACGCAAAGCCTTGATCGTAGCTGCCATTGCACCTACTGTAGTCGTCATCAAAGCTGACAGTCCTACAACATGAGCCTTGTGCTCCAATACAGCTTTCACTATTGCTTCTACAGCTACATCCTTACCAAGGTCGATAACGTTATAACCATAATTTTCCAGCAGTACCTTAACTATATTTTTACCGATATCATGGATGTCACCCTTAACCGTAGCAATAACAACAGCAGTACCTTTTTCCACAGCGCCACCGTCAGCCATCCTGTCGCGTATCACCTCAAAAGCTGCCTTCGCGGCATCGGCGCTCATCAAAAGCTGCGGCAGAAACAGATTTTTTTTCTCAAAACCATTTCCAACAAAATCTAAAGCCGGTATCATCTGAGTATTGATAATATCCAG
>OHEQ01001153.1_pt1 | contig 10471 bp, 8 predicted proteins | sample 1567321 | NCBI WGS metagenome assembly OHEQ01 (sample SAMEA3879598, study PRJEB24766) | human gut metagenome | biome: human-associated habitat; feature: feces | place: USA | collected 1985/1987
ATCTCTGCTGTCAAAAGCAACTGTCTGTCACTTGACTATTACTATGCAAAAAGCTGCCCTGAAAATGTGTTTCGCCGTGTTTACCGCCTTTATGAAAAAAAGCTTCGTCAGGCTAACAAAGTCGATTTTGATGATATTTTGACAATGACCTATGACCTTTTGTCTAAACGGCGTGATATTTTAGATGCCTGGCGCCAGCGCTTTTCGTACATTCTAATTGATGAGTTTCAGGATATAAATCTTGTGCAGTATAAAACAATTCAATTGCTCGCTGCACCGAAAAATAATCTTTTTATCGTTGGCGATGATGATCAGTCAATTTATCGCTTTCGCGGTGCAAGGCCTGAGATCATGCTTGGTTTTGAGAAGGATTATCCAAATGCCATCCGCATCCTGCTTGATATAAATTATCGCTCAGATGCCTACATTGTGGCAGCTGCCAATCATTTAATCGTGCATAACACGGCTCGTTTTCCAAAAAAAATCCGTGCTTCTCATCAGGCAGCCTTCCCTGTCCTGTTAAAGCCCTGCCGTGATCCTGCTGAACAAAACAAATATCTGACAGCTCAGCTTCGCGATTATCATGCACAAGGCTATGCTTATGAGCAAATGGCAATTTTATTTCGTACTAATCTTGGAATCCGCTTTGTTATGGATGCACTTATGAAAGGCGGAATACCATTTCACATGAAGGATGCCATACCGAATCTTTTTGCCCATTGGATTTCACTTGATATAATTGCTTATCTTCGCCTTGTCTCTGGTACTGGAAACACAAGGGCGAACTGGCTTCGCATTATGAATCGCCCTAACCGATATATTAAGCGTGAGGCTCTTGCGCCTTTTACATCTGATATCAGCGTAGCACAATTAAAAGCATATTATCAGGATAAGGACTGGATGCTTGAGCGCCTTGACCGTCTTGAATATGATCTTTCGATCATGAAACGCATGTCGCCCTATGCTGCAATCCACTATCTGTCCAATGCAATGAAGTATCAGGATTATCTAAAAGACTATGCTAAGGAGCATCACATTAATGAACAGGAACTTCTTGATGTGCTAAATGCCGTTCACGAAAGCAGCCAGTCATGCCGCACCTTTGCCGAGTGGTTTACTTATATCGACACTTATACAGAGGAACTGCAAAAGCAGGCAAAAAGCCCTGCTTCAAAGGATGCAAATAATGAAAGCGGTGTCTGTCTTTGCACACTTCACTGTGCAAAGGGATTAGAGTATCCGATTGTTTTCATTCCTGATATAAATGAAGACAATATTCCTCACGCTCGTGCTGCTGTTGATGCCGATCTTGAGGAGGAGCGCCGACTTTTTTATGTTGGCATTACACGAGCAAAGGAACATCTTCATTTGTACTGTGTCAGTGAAGCCTCTGGAAAGGAAAAGTTTCCAAGCAGATTTTTAGAAGAACTAAATGAAATGTAAAAAAACCTTAAGCAGATTAGTCAATTGCTATATCTGCCTAAGGTTTTTATTTTGTCAAAATTAACTGCAATTAGAACTTCTTTGCATCCTCTTCTTCTGCTGCAAGTTCTTCCTCGCTGACTAACTCGTCATATTCCTCGTCGTCAAGCATTTCATCAAATGCGTCAGAAGCAATCTCATACTCCTCATCGGACTCAATATTTGTCAGGTTTGGATTGCCCTGCTCATCCTCTTCATAACGATACAGATAAACAGTACCTTCCTCTGCTTCAATTCCCTCAGTTGGAAGAAGTGCAATATACTCTCTGTCTCCGCCCTTGAAAATATTTAGTACGATACACTCTAACTCAGAATCATCATCAAGTGTCAGGGTTACTGTATCGCGTCCTTCAAATTCGTCATCATGCTTTGCCATTCTCGCTCTCCTTTCTGTCGTTTTTGTTCAATATATTCGTAACTATTCAGAATTTTATTCCGAAAGCTTCTCAATTGCAGCCTTGATACGTGCGATAGATTCTTCTTTTCCAAGAATTTCCATCAGCTCAGTTGCACCACCCGGTGTGGACTGTTTTCCTGAAACTGCAGTACGGATCGGCCACATTACAAAACCAGTCTTGTATCCCTTCTCCTTTGCAAATGCACTAAGAGAAGCAAATAATGCGTCATTAGAAAAATCTTCCTGCGCCTCAAGTACTGGAAGAACTTCATTTAACAGCTGTAAGGAAGACTCTTTTGTTGTCTTCATCTTCTTATGAACATACATCTCGCTGTCGTACTCTGGTACTTCCTGGAAGAAATCGACAAGTGCTTCGATATCTGGGAATACCTCGATACGTGTCTTTACCATCTTTGCAATCTTCTCATAATCGCAGTCTCTTGTAACTACCTTTTTGATATGTGGAAGTGCCATCTCCATATAACGGTCATCGTCCATCTCTTTGATGTACTCGCCATTTAACCACTTTAACTTTCCGTAGTCAAAGACTGCCGGAGATTTGCTCATCTTTGTATAGTCAAACTTCTCGATCATCTCCTGCATCGTCATCTTTTCCTGATTGTCAGCCGGGCTCCAGCCAAGCAGTGCAACAAAGTTAACGATACATTCCGGAAGGAAGCCCTGCTCTAACAGATCTTCAAATGAAGAATGACCGCAGCGCTTTGAAAGCTTCTTATGCTCCTCATCTGTAATAAGAGGACAATGTACATATACCGGAATCTCCCAGCCAAATGCCTCATACAGACGGTTATACTTTGGAGAAGATGACAGATACTCATTTCCTCTTACAACATGAGTGATACCCATTAAATGATCATCTACTACGTTAGCAAAATTATAAGTCGGGAAACCATCAGACTTAATTAAGATCATGTCATCAAGCTCCTCGTTATTTACAGTGATATCACCGTAAATCTCATCGTGGAAGGTTGTTGTTCCAGTACGCGGATTATTCTGACGGATAACAAATGGCTTGCCTGCTGCAAGATTTGCCTCAACCTCTTCCTTTGAAAGTCCAAGGCAATGCTTGTCATAGATGCTGATTTCCTTATCACCAATCATAGTGTGCAAAGACTCAAGACGCTCCTTATCGCAGAAGCAATAATAAGCTTCTCCCTTTTCTACCAGCTGCTTTGCATACTTCATGTAGATGCCCTGCTTCTGACGCTCACTCTGTACATATGGGCCTACACCGCCGTCCTTGTCTGGACCTTCATCATGGGTAATGCCCGCTTTTTCCAGTGTACGGTAAATGATATCAACAGCACCTTCAACCTGACGTTCCTGGTCGGTGTCCTCGATACGTAAGAGGAAATCTCCTCCCTCATGTCTTGTAATCAAATACGCATACAGTGCTGTTCTCAGGTTTCCGACATGCATACGTCCTGTCGGGCTGGGAGCAAATCTGGTTCTAACTTTACTCATAATGTAACCTGTCCTTTCTATTTTTCTGTCAGGGATGCAAAATACATTCCTGACTTTGTTTTTCATTCTTCTTGCATCTGATAGGGTAGCATATTCAACATAAAAATGCAAGTACTAATGTTTGCAAGGGAGTAGTTTTACAGTTCACGGGGGATATTACAAAAGCCCTGCGGTGTAATGGTTTCGTCGACGGACCAAACTCCGCAGGCTCCTGTTATGTTTTTTCTTATTATATATTACTTTGAAAGGCCTGCTTCAAGTGTCCGACTCGTGAAATCCATTCACCTTCGGGCATACTATAAATATTGATTTATCCGTGAACTGTAGAGGTACAAAGTTGCTGTTTTAATCTTTTTGTCGTATACTTTGAACAACCTCGCCCGACGTGTCTGACGAGGATTCCATTGCAGCCGTCAGGATTTCTCACCTCGGGCTGTTTTGGAATCGCGATTTAGTCCAGCGTTACGCTTTTCCTGACTCCTCAGACATCTTTCGGTGCTTCGCAAGACAGGAACATGATTGCTCCAGTGCCGTCCATCCACTCCCACATTGTATCATACAATTGACACACATCCAGAAAGTGGTAACAAAAGAGCAAGGGCCAGTTTATCATACAAACCCATTCCTACCAAGCCAATCGTATAGGCTGCGGCCTGATGTATGGACATTCCATATCTTCGCATGAACAAAAACTTGCCCATCTGACTGGTATAAGCAGGATCAATCTTACAAAAGGCGATTTCTCGTCTCAAACTCTGATTTTCAATACTGGATGCAATCCTCTGATACGCAAACAGGGTCATATGGTGATTTCCTTTTCGATTTCCATACTTTCTGGATGCCAGTTTAATTGTTAAATCAATGTCTTCTACTATAAGACGTTTATCTTTTTCTGCACACCAGTTAAATACTTCCTTAACGGCTGCTCCCAAAATATTCGTGATCTGACCGGTTGACTTTTTAACGAGGTCAAATCTAATCAGCTTCTGATCAAGCAGCTTTCCTGTTTCGTCAATCTCTACCAATGCAAAATGATCATAATTAATATCCATGGAAATTGCACCATTTCCATAATAGCTGTTTTCATATGCCTGCAGCTTCATGGTAACAGATACGATGATATACTGTCGATTCTTCCTGTCCCGTTTTACGGTAAAGTTATAGCAAATAGACTGTCGATCCTCCGGCTTACAAGTGAAGTTGTTTTGAAAGGCTTCATTGTATCTTGGAAGCTTAAAATCATGGAATACGGTGGTGGTACCGTCTATGCAGGTAACAGACAAATCCTTTCCATCATATTTACACAGGAAGTTTCCATACTTTGATGTATGCCTTCCCGGAAGTGCCATGCTCTGGTGACGTTTTTCAAAAAAATCCTGTTTCCATTCTTTCAATGCTTTTTGTGAAGTTTTATTATCCTCAGCAGATTTTGTAATGCCCACGGTATCCTTCTCGGAATACAGTTTCTTACCGCCAAACACAATACGCTCCGGTGGAAGATTTTTTATATTTTCAAGCTTCTTTTCTTTTTGCCTTCTCGCTTCCGTTACAAGCGCCAGGCGTGTCTTTAATTTACGAATATCGGTTTCCACACTGCGCTCATACTCATCCAATTTTACAATCGTTTTGTTGAACAGAACAATCGTGAGACCTTTGACCTTCAGCTGGCATCTTGGATAAGGTGTGACCCATCGTCCGTCTTTTCGATAGATTCGAATCGAGTTCTTAACAGCCTTTTTCTTATCCAGTGCTTCCTGAATGGTCTGAATCTTTTCATCACGGGTCTTTAAATCTGCAGTGATTGTGGTGATGTAATACTTTTTCAGTTCCTTCTGTGAAGATATCGAACCGGAGGCCGCTAAATAGATTGCCGCATTGTAATAATCATTGGTTTTGTATTTTTCCTTCAAAAACACCGGATACACATGATCAATAAGCGGTCCTGACACAAGATATTTCTGATCATACAGGGCATTATACAGATCTATTTTGGCATCATTAAATACACGCATCGTTTGCAGAAACGATGCTGCATTTTCGATGGTATTCTCATCCAAATAGTAGCGTTTGTCCGAATTGATTGTTCTTGACAGCTCCATACAAATTACCTCGATTGTAAATCAGTCAACGGTTGCAATATCCTCTTAAATATGTTATTATTATAGCACATTCAAAGAAATATTTCAAGTGTCGATTGTAAAAAAGAATGGAGGCTTTTATGGACGATTTTAACAGAAAACGACATGCCGTTTACAAACTTACTTATCATGCTGTGTTTGTTATTAAGTATCGCAGAAAAGTAATGTCAAAACCGATTATTGAGCACATGAGACAGTATGCCGCCCATCTGATCGGGCAGTGTTATCAGGGCAGGCTCATAGAACTGAATGGAGAACCGGACCATGTCCACATCCTGTTTGAACTTCCTGCAACAGCAGCGCCATCTGTTGTCGTGTGCAGTCTTAAGACACAGCTTTCAAAAGAAATCCGAGCAAATTTCTGGGATGAAATCAAGGATAAGTTGTGGAATAATATTTTCTGGTCAGACAGTTATTTTATTACGACTACAGGAGGAGCAGGCATTGAAACGATAGAAAAATATATCCAAGACCAGGGTATTGAAAAAACAAAACGAAAATATACCAAAAGGCAAACAAAAAAGAGTGAGGAAAAGACTCACACTTGATTTTGCCTTTGAAATATGATATATTAGCCATAGGCAAAGGATAATGTGCGTTCATGACTGATCGCCAAAGCAAAAACCCCCAGTGTTGCAGCACTGGGGGTTTTCTATACCGTTTTGGAACAGGTGGTTTATTCCTGAGGCTGGCTACCGCCTGTTACTCATCTTCGTCCAACCATTTGCAGATGTAGTAGGCAACTACACTTGCCAAAACAGAGAGAATAAAGGATAATGTGATATCGTTCACGATTGATCACCCCTTTTCTGTACCTGTATCGGGGGTGGTAGCTGAATAAAAGGGCCGGCGTTCCTGACCCCGTGGTTTTCTTTTCGTTTTTGCTTTTAAATCCTTGAAAATACGTGTTCAATGTGATACCATGATATCATGTCAGAAACATAAGAAAAGGTGATCAGATGGCAGGCAGAAAAGTAAAACAGCAGAAGGAGATAGAGCAGTTATCACCAGAAGCACTTGAGAAAGAAATTGAAAAAAATAAAAGGAAAATTGTGCAAAGCATTGTGTTTATAGCAGCTGCGGCAATTGCCCTTATCGCAATTTGAGTAACCAGGGGGACAGGTCCGCTGGCCTTTTATCGGGGGCCGCTGGCTCAATTCATGTCCCCAGTGGCACACACTCACAAATGTAAAAACTGCGCAGAGGAAATGGAAAACCAAACAAATTTCTCTGTGCAGCAGCCCGTGAGGGTGTTTTTGAAAATATAACATACAGTTAAAAATGGGAGGTAATGAAATATGAAGATTGTAATTATTGGTGCGGGAGCTATGGGATGCCTCTATGGTGCTTATTTAAGCCGACACAATGAGGTCATTATGCTTGATAGCTATCAGCCACAGGTAGACGCAATTAATAAGAATGGAATTACAGTGTCAGAAGAGGATGGAACAGAGCAGCATTTCTCATCAGTTCGTGCCTGCTTATCTGGTGAGTACAAGGAAGATGCAGATCTTGTAATTGTATTTGTCAAGTCTACGTATACGGAAGATGCGCTGAAAACAAATCGCAAGTTGTTTGGGGAACATACGCTTGTAATGACACTGCAAAATGGAGCAGGAAATGATCGCAAGATTGAACAGTATGTTGTTAAGAAAAATATTATTATTGGAACAAGCAAACATAATTCTGTTAACAATGGAAACGGTCATGTGCGTCACAGCGGAACAGGTGCAACAACTATAGGCAGCAATCTAAAAGAAAACAGCAATCTGCAGATTATTTCAAATCTGCTTGAGGAAAGTGGATTTGCAGTAGAAATTTCTGATGATATTCAGCGTATTATATGGAGCAAGCTTTTTGTAAACCTGTCTATCAATACTTTCACTGCAATCACACGTTCTCCGATTCGTTCCATGATCGATAACCATTACGCGTGGGATTTTGCTGAAAAAATGATCTGTGAGGCAGTTGATGTTGCAGAAGCAGATGGTACACATTTTTCTTATATGGAAGTGTTAAATATGGTACATCATGTATGTGAGGATGCAGGAAAAGGATACTCGTCCATGTCACAGGATGTCATGAACTGCAGGAAAACAGAGATTGATGCAATTAACGGTGCAATTGTAGAGCAGGCAAAGCTCTATAATGTAGCAGCACCTTATAATAGGCTAATTGTGGATTTGATTCATGCAATTGAAGAATCGTATAAATATCAAAAATAAAAAACACAAAGGACAGGGAAAACATATCCCTGTCCTTTGTGATTATGCAAAAAATAATTAGAAACTCATTCTTGATGTGATATCAGCCCAGGCTTCATCATCGATTTCTTCATTGTGAAACAGAAGTCGCTTGTCGTCTTCTGTAATGCTGCGGATCACTTTGCATGGATTGCCAGCAGCGATGGACCAGTCTGGGATATCTTTTGTTACAACACTTCCGGCACCGATGACAACGTTGCTTCCGATATGAACGCCAGGGCAGACAACGGTGTTGCCGCCGAGCCATACGTTATAATTTGCAAAGAAATTTTTACCGACCTCGATATGGCTGCCATAATCGCAGAAGAATGGCGGATTAACAAAGGCACCTTCGGATTTTCTAAAATTCAATCACAACTGCCTCACAGCTGTCAAGTGTCAGTTTCGGTGCAGATGTGGTATCAATCTGTACGCTGCCGTCTGGTCTTGTGGATAACAGAATGCGTGCTGCCTGGGATTTGAGTGTCACAGAAGCAGGCTCTTTTCCAAAGTTTGCAGCAATAAGAACACACTTTGACTCATCCTTTCGATAAAAAGCCATGATACTTTCTGTATCATTGTAAACAGGCACAAATTCGCCGTAGGTGAAGAGACTCTTGTATTCATCTGACTTACGAAGAGCAATAAGCTTTCGATAATAGTTTAATACAGAATGTGCATCAGCTTCCTGATTCTTTACATTGATATCGGTATAATTACTGTTTACTTTCAGCCATGGAGTACCAGTTGTAAATCCAGCATTTTCGCCGTCTGTCCACTGCATAGGTGTTCTGGCATTGTCGCGGCTCATTTTGCTGCAGGCCTCAAGTGCAGCCTCATCGCTTAGTCCTGCCTCTTTCGCAACACGGTACTGATCCTTTGTGCTGATATCATCAAACTCATCAATGCTATTCCATTTGGCATTTTGCATGCCGATCTCCTGACCCTGATATAAAAATGGTAGTCCGCGAAGCAGCACATTTATTGTTCCAAGTATTTTAGCACCTGATGGCGTGTGGGCATATTCAGGCAAAAAGCGTGATACACCGCGCGGCTGATCATGGTTTTCGATAATATTAGATTCAAAACCATAGTTCTGATTTCTAAGCTGAGAGTCGATAATAGTTTCGCGCCATTTTTTAAATTCAATTGAATGTGAATCATACCAGCCGTGCTTGCCGCCACTTAAGCATGCGGCACTGAAATCAAATATAGAAGAAAAATGACCATCTTCGCCTATAAATTCGCGAAGCTCATCGCCCTTCATATTGAAAACCTCACCAACAGTGAAGGCATCATATTTTTCAAATGTATGCTTTTTTAACTCCTCCAGATAGTCACCTACACCATTTACGTGTTCGACCATTTCCCAGCAGCCTACAAGTCCGTCGTCACCGTCAGGCTCATAGTCAGGGAATGAAGGATCTTTTTTAATATTGATAATGGCATCAATACGAAAACCGCCTAAGCCTTTTTCAAGCCACCAGTTGATCATATCATAAAGCTTTTGTAAGAGCGTAGGATTTTCCCAGTTTAAATCAGGCTGCTCTTTTGCAAACATATGTAAATAATATTTGTTGCTGTTTGGAATTGGTTCCCAGCAGCTGCCGCCAAAATATGAGCGATAATTGCTTGGCGGATTGCCGTTTTTGCCTTCACGGAAGAAGAAATAGTCAGCATACTCACCGTCTGGGTCTGCGAGTGCCTTTTTAAACCACTCGTGCTTGTCAGAACAGTGATTGATAACAAGATCCATAATGATTGAGATACCGCGTTTTTTGGACTCAGCAAGAAGTTCATCAAATTCTTCCATGGTGCCAAATTCTTCAGCAATCGCATAGTAGTCTGATATATCATAGCCCTGATCAACAAAAGGTGATTTGTAGATCGGAGAGAGCCAAATGATGTCAATACCAAGCTCCTTTAAGTAGTCAAGCTTTGAGATAATACCACGCAAGTCACCGATACCGTCACCGTTTGTATCATTGAAGGATTGCGGGTATATCTCGTAAAAAATTGCATTTTCCAACCACTTAGCCATAAAATACCTCCTGTTTGTCGGAATTGTAAATTGATTGACATCGTTTACATACTGGTATTATAAACTAAGACGGCGGAAAATGCAAGTGCTATTTCATGAAAAATACATAAAAAAGTACCAGGATCAGCTTGTAGTCGGCGTGGTCACGCCATAAGATAAACGCTACAGCGGCAACCTTTATCAGGTCGTCGTCCTTCATCAGCTTGCCTATAATATCCATATCGGTACTGCGGGCTGAATTTCAATTTGGTTTTTGCCCGCCCTTCTCCTGCATACGACCGCCGTTCTGACAGCGGCATCGCTCACATCCGCAGGTTTTTCCGCTTTTATCTTGGTTGTTATTATGATTATGTATCTTTGCGGTGAAATCGGGCGCAGGTCGGGAGTCTGAAACAGACTTAGAAAAATCTTCTATCTTTTTATCTGCTTCCTCTTCACTCATAAAAGTGCTTTCAAAGCTGCGCAGTATTTCGTCAACAGTGTGATTTTCGGTTTTGTCGGGAATTTCGGAATCGGCTGAATTATCAGACTTATCGCTGTTGATTTCAGCGTTGCTTGCTTCATCGTCTGTGCTGCCGGCTGATGAATTTTGCTGTTTATCGTCAGTATCGGATTTATCCGTGTTTTCGTCAGATTTTTCTTCATTTACGGGAATATTTGTTTCAGCTTCTTCGCTTTCTTTATT
>OHEQ01001155.1_pt1 | contig 10470 bp, 8 predicted proteins | sample 1567321 | NCBI WGS metagenome assembly OHEQ01 (sample SAMEA3879598, study PRJEB24766) | human gut metagenome | biome: human-associated habitat; feature: feces | place: USA | collected 1985/1987
TCGTAGCTCTTAATTCAGTATCCTCCACAACACCAGTACGAATCAATACACTGTTGGCCTCAGTTTTGCCATCACTGTTTTCCAGTTGGATGATACTATTGCCCATATCATGTTCTTTCAGGACATCCCGAACCTGTGCCACATTGACCGGATTTTCAAAAGTCAAATCAACAATACTGCCGCCTGTAAAATCAATTCCAAGATTGAAACCACGGGTAACAATAGAACCAAAGCCGATCAACAGAAAAATAATGGTGATGGAAAAGAAAATTTTATAATTCTTTACGATCGAAAACATTATTTATTCACCTCCTTCGGAGCAGAAACGCCAAAGAAAGCGGGGTTTTTAGTGAAACTGCTTGAAATCAAAAAGCGCAGCAAAAATTTAGTCACAGTAATAGCCGAGAACATACTCAAAATAACACCAATAGCCAATGTTACTGCAAAGCCTTTAATCGGTCCAGTACCAAGATAGAAAAGAATAACGGCAGCCATTAAAGTCGTTACATTAGAGTCAAAAATAGTTACAAACGCACGATTAAATCCTGCATCCATCGCTGAACGTAAAGTTTTACCATTGCGAATTTCTTCTTTAAATCGTTCAAAAATCAAGACATTAGCATCTACTGCCATGCCAATAGACAGGATGATACCAGCTATGCCAGGCAGAGTCAGCGTCGCATTCAGATACCGCATCACTAAAAGCAGCATCATTACATAAAGCAGTAATGCAATACAAGCTACAATACCTGACAAACGGTAAAACAGAATCATAAATACAAAAACACCGATAACACCGATTCCAAAAGCTTTAATACTTTTTTCTTTAGAATCCTGACCTAATGTAGGTCCAACAGTCCGGTTTTCCATAACCTCAATTTTCACAGGCAAAGAACCGCTACGCAGTAAAATAGCCAAATGCTCAGCCTCTTCCATAGTACGTGATCCTGAGATTTGAGCTCTGCCGCCAGTTATAGCTTCCTGTACTACAGGATTGGTAAGCACTTCACCATCTAACACAATAGCAATCGGTTTACCTATGTTACGTGCGGTAAGATCAGCAAACTTTTTGCCGCCTTCATCACTGAACTCCAAACCGACAACAGACTGGTTGCCCTGAGAAATTTGCGCTTTAGCATCCTTTAAGTCTTTACCTGTCAGAACAGTTTTCCCGCTGACATCTTTAAATTCCAAAAGTGCGGTACGTCCGAGCATCGCAATCGCTTTATCAGGATCTTTAACTCCAGGAAGCTCAACAATAATACGATCCTTACCCTGACGCTGTATAACCGGTTCAGTCAATCCAAGTTCATTGACACGGCGTTCAATAATTTTCACTGAACGATTAACTGCATCATCATCAACCTTTAACTCAGGTGTATCAACAGCCTGAAGCACAACATGTGTACCACCCTGCAGATCAAGTCCCTGTTTAATGGAATTTGACAAAGGCGAAATATAAACACAGAAACCCCCGATTATCGCCAACGAGATAATCAAGAATTTGCCTAATTCATTCCATCTCAAAATTAGCTGCCCCCTTTAGTAAGTTCATCAAAACTTTTATAAACAAGCTACTCACAAAGAGTAACGTTTGTTTCAGTAACCAGATACTGCACCGGTTTATCATAATAATCTACTGGTATTTTACTGCATAACAGGGCATTATAAGTCACACCCATCAGCACAGCTTTATCAACCTGTGCCAAGAAGCGGTCATAATAACCTGCACCCATGCCTATTCGGTTGCCATTTTTAGCAAACCCAACTCCAGGTACCAATACCAAAGCTATTTCATGTGGATTTATCACAACATCTGTACCACTAACACTGCGGATTCCGTAACGGTCAAGTGATAACTGACCAAAACCTTCAAACCGCACCGCACAAATCTCTGTTTCTGAAATTATCTGCGGAACACAAACCGTTTTACCAGCGAGTCTAGCCTGCTCTAAAACAATGTCTATATTCGGTTCGTTTCCGAATGCCAGATAACCAAAAATGACGTCAGCATGACGATATTGTGGCGAAAGCATAATATTTGCACAGATTTTTTTGCTCCAGCGGTCAACCTGATCCCTAGAAAGCTGATTGCGCAAAGATTTTAACTCCTTGCGCAATTGTTGTTTCTTCATTATTTTTCTGCCATTTCCTGCTTAACGGGATCTTGAAAAGCACTGATAGCGGAACGTGCAAAATCAACTTCCACGTCTTCAGCCAGCTTTAAGGTAACCTTTTTTTCACTGATAGCGGTAATCACACCAAACATACCGCCAATAGTCACTACTTTATCGCCTTTTTTCAAAGAATCAAGCATTCTCTGACGTTTTTGTTGTTCTTGTTTCTGAGGACGATACAGCATAAAATAAAAGATACCGCCCATTAAGATAAACGGCCAGATCGCATTGATCATCGCCATAGTATCTCCACCTTGCATGGGAACACCTCCTTCATAATTCTCCCCTATCTGGGATTATATTCGCCATAAAAACGAAAAATCCTGTTTTAGCCTCGATAATTTTCTAAAAATCTTTCGCGCAGCTCAGGGAAAGTATCACTGGCAATAGCAGAACGAATCTGCTTTGTAAAATCAAGCAGAAAATGTAGATTGTGAATCGTAAGCAGCCTCAGAGCAAACAACTCTTCTGCCTTAAACAGATGCCTGATATAGGCCCGTGAAAAATTACGGCAAGTATAACAGCCGCAGCGTTCATCAATAGGACGAAAATCCTCAGCATATGCTGCATTCCGTACAACCAGCCGTCCTTCTGGGATCATTGCTGTACCGTTACGCGCTACCCTTGTTGGAAATACACAGTCAAACATATCGACACCCAGGTTTACTGCCTCTACTATACAGTCTGGGGTTCCAACTCCCATTAGATAACGGGCTTTATTCTTTGGCATATGCTCAGTTGTTTGGTTTAAAATGTCATACATCAGCGGCTTAGGTTCACCAACACTCAGTCCACCGATTCCATAACCAGCAAAATCCATTTCCGTCAGCTGATCAGCACTCATTTTTCGAAGTTCCGGATACATTCCACCCTGAACAATGCCAAACATAGCTTGGTCTTCACGGGTATGTATATCTAAACAGCGTTTGGCCCAACGCGTAGTTCTCAGAGTTGATTCTTTTGCATAATCAAAATCAGCCGGATAAGGAATGCATTCATCAAAAGCCATTGCGACATCGGCGCCTAATGCTTCCTGTACTTCTGTGGCTATCTCTGGCGACAGAAATTTTTTTGAACCGTCAATATGCGACCTGAATGTCACACCTTCTTCTTTGATTTTTCTCATGGCTCCCAAACTGAAAACCTGAAATCCACCGCTGTCTGTCAGCATCCCCCGGTCATAACGCATAAAATTATGCAAACCTCCGGCTTTCTTGACCAATTCGTGGCCAGGCCGTAAAAACAAATGATAAGTGTTAGACAAAATAACCTGACTGCCCATAGCATATAATTCTTCTGGCGCTAATGTTTTTACGGTCGCCTGTGTTCCAACAGGCATAAACATCGGCGTATCAAAAGTTCCGTGTGGAGTATGTAATTTACCTAATCGCGCGCCGCTCCGACTGCACTCTTTTATTAATTCATATGTAACTGCGTGCATAAATTCTCCTAAAAATTATTTATTCAAATCAGTAATAAACATAGCGTCACCAAAAGAAAAGAAACGATAATGTTCGCGTACAGCTTCAGCATAAGTCGACAGCATAATCTCACGTGTTGACAGGGCTGATACCAACATCAAAAGCGTGCTCTGCGGCAAATGAAAATTAGTTATCAATGAATTTACCAGTCGAAAGCGATATCCAGGATAAATAAAGATATTTGTCCAGTTCCCGCCAGCTTTAATCACACCACTTTCACCCGCAGCTTCTAAAGTACGTACCGCAGTAGTTCCTACAGCAACGATACGCCGACCTTCAGCTTTAGCCTTATTAATAGCTTCAGCCGCTTCAGGTGAAACAGAGTAAAACTCTCTGTGCATCACATGATCTTTGATGTCATCAACACTGACAGGGCGAAAAGTCCCAAGACCAACATGCAGTGTTACAAAAACCTCTTCGCAGCCAATATCCCTAATCTTTTGCAAAAGTTCTTTGGTAAAATGCAATCCGGCAGTTGGTGCTGCAGCACTGCCATTCTCTCTTGAATAGACTGTTTGATAACGTTCCTTATCTTCCAGTGGTGCCGTAATATACGGAGGCAGCGGCGTTTCACCCAAACGATCCAAAATCTCTTCGAATACGCCATTATAATAAAAACGTGCTATTCTTCCGCCAAAATCCGTATCAGCAATAATATCACAGGACAAATCATCACTAAATTTTATTTTTGCCCCAACGCGCAGTTTGCGACCAGGTTTAACCAAAACTTCCCAATCCGTACTATTTAAACGTGTCAGCAAAAATACCTCAACTCTTGCACCAGTATCCTTCACGCCATGCAGACGTGCCGGAATAACACGTGTATCATTAAAAACCAGTAAATCATCATGCCGCAAATATTCACATAAATCATAAAAATGTCTGTGTTCTATTGTTCCCGTATTTTTATCTACAACAAGCAATCTTGAGTGATCGCGCGGTTCCAACGGATACTGCGCAATCAATTCCTGCGGCAATTCATAAGTAAAATCTTTTACCTGCATCTTAATCTCCGGTTTCAGTAAATTTTTTCAACCCTGGTATCTGTATAATAATGAGTTAAAATTTCTTTATAATAGTCCCTGCTGCGTGGCGGCGCACTATTTGCCATCCCACGTGCTCCCCACTGGGAAAGTCCCAGTCCGGACCCCTGCCCACGGCCTTTAAAAGTTACCATCTCACCTTTTTCACCGCTGACAAAATGCAGATCCTTTAAAATATCTTTGAAACTAATACTACGTTCGCTGACTTTTATCGGGACTTCCTTCCTGCCGATTTCTATTCCATAAGGATTTTCAATAGGAATCTCAATAGAATTTGGTACAGGACGGTTGACTTCCACTTCAAAAAAAGTACTGTTGAGCCCTAATATTTCCTGCACCTGCTGTCCTGTAAAAAGAAATGTCCCGCCGCTGCCGCTGAACAGCATTTCCTGCACCCGTCCGCTGGCAGTGCGATCATTTCCAAACATTTTGCTACCGCCTTCCAGCGGTGATAAACGTATGCTTTCAAGTTTGCCGACAGCATATCCACGCGTCGATAAACGTCGTTCGATCTCACTTGCAGGCAAAGCTTTTTCCCAGTTATACATAGGTGCATCCCAGTCGTAATCCTTCACACTGCGCAGATAAGGTACATATCTGCCCCACACATCGCGGCTGTTTTCCGTCTGCCCGCCACCACTTTGGTGATAAACAGCTTCAATTGGCTGCCCGTTATAAGTGACTACCATTCCCGCTGTGACATCGACCAGTTTATTAATAGCCTGTTTTTCTGTTGTCAGTCCATAATAATCCTGCCCTTCTTCACTGGCTTTCAGATCATAACCTAAACGACTGCGGTTTCCAAGCCTGTTATAAGCCAGCGACCTTGCTGCTACAGCCTGGGCCTTAATTGCCTCATCAGGGAAAATCACAGGTATTTCTTCGCCCACCACACTATATAAATACTGCTCTAACGGCAGTACATTGACCACATCTAAAGTCTTTCCGTCAGCGGAAATACGTACCTCAAAGCTTCCACGGTAAGCTTTTTTATTTACTTCAATGGGCTTGCCATTTTCTTTTACCACAAAACGTAACGTTTTAGCGCCAAACTTCCGCGCACCCAAATTGACAGTACCACCCTCAGCATTTACAAAATACCTATCCGGTTTCAAAACCATTTCCTCTCCGGTATCCGGTACTCTTACCATCAGTTCATCCTCACAGCTAAGCTCAGCTGCAAACTGACCATGTACGACAGCAACAGCAATATCAGGCGATGAAGCCATTACTATGCCACAATTGATACAGAATACCCATGCGACAAGCAGCAGCAGTTTTTTCATGAGGACGCTCCCTTCTCTAAAACTAGTCTAACTTTACCTTAGGCTTCTTCTCATAACGGTCCCTTTCACTGAATACGCAGCCACAGTATGGCTGACGATATAACTCCAGCTCTAGGCTTATATCAACACCACGCTGATAACCTTTGCGAAAATCCTCATAGTAAAACGGGATATCAAATTCCTTCCCAGCTTCTTCAGCCATTTGTATGATCAGTTCATGCTTCTGATACGGACTGACTAATAAAGTCGTTGAGAAAGCATCATAACCATTTTCTTTGGCATACTGAGCTGCATAACGCATACGCACTCTGTAGCAGTAAGCGCAGCGTATTACAGGTTCATCCAGCATCCCTCGCACACAAGTTTCCAGAGGGTAGCTTTTATCTACAATCAGCTTATAACGTTTTTTCTCGCATAACTCTCGTAAAGCAATTAATCGCCGTTTAAATTCCTTATATGGATGGATATTTGGATTAAAATACAAAATATCAAAAGCCTTGCCGTCAACCAACAGCTTCTCTGCAGGATAGCATGCACAAGGTCCGCAGCAGGCGTGCAATAGCAGTTTCATCACATCATCCCTTTTCCGGGAAAGGCACTCCCAAATAACGATACGTTTCACGTGTGGCAATCCGCCCCCGCGGTGTACGCTGAAGCAGCCCCAGTTGCATAAGATATGGCTCAATTACATCCTCAATAGTATCTGTTTCCTCACTTACTGCAGCCGCAATGGTTTCAATACCAACAGGGCCACCGCAAAATGTTTTAACAATCGTTTGAAGAATGCGTCGATCATTGCGGTCAAGGCCATAACGATCAACCTCTAAGCGTGCTAAAGCTTCATCTGCCATTTGTCCAGTAATAACCGCAGCACCTGACACCTGTGCAAAATCGCGCACGCGCTTTAACAAACGATTCGCTACACGCGGAGTTCCGCGACTGCGGCGTGCAATTTCCTCTGCTCCGTCAGTAGCGATCTCAACACCTAAAATCTCAGCAGCACGTGTAATAATAAACTGTAATTCATCAGGCTTATAAAATTCCAACCGACACTGTACACCAAACCGATCACGTAAAGGAGCCGCAATGGCTCCTAAACGTGTCGTAGCACCAATAAGCGTAAATTTTGGCAAATCTAACCGCACGCTGCGCGCACTCGGGCCTTTACCGATAATGATATCCAAAGCATAATCTTCCATTGCTGAGTACAAGATTTCTTCCACTGTTTTGGATAAGCGGTGAATCTCGTCAATAAAAAGCACGTCATTATCACCTAAATTAGTCAAAATCGCTGCCAGATCACCCTGTCGTTCAATAGCAGGGCCTGACGTAACACGAATATTAACATTCAATTCATTGGCAATAATATTTGCTAATGTGGTTTTCCCCAGACCAGGAGGCCCAAATAAAAGCACATGATCTAGCGCTTCTTTCCTGTCGGCAGCAGCCTTGATGAATACTTCCATATTCTGTTTTACCTGATTCTGCCCGATATATTCGGCCAGGCGGCGAGGACGCAGGCTGTATTGCCATACATCGGCGTCCTGCTCCTGTCCGGTAATAATTCTTTCTTCCGGCTGCATTATTTCCTCCCGGCAAACAATTTGAGAGCCTGCTTAATAATTACCTCACTGCTAAGTTCTACATAATTCGGAATCTGTTTTAAAGCAGGCATGATTTCCGAATTAGAGTATCCTAAAGCACACAATGCTTCAATAGCTTCATCCACAGCAGCACTACCGCCGCCAAATGCAGTATCGGCAAAACCGCTGTCGCTGTCACCGCCTATACCGCCTACTTTATCTTTTAATTCTAAAAGTAACCGTTCAGCGGTCTTTTTACCAATCCCTGGCAACTTTGTTAAAACCTTAAGGTCACGGCTTTGCACTGCCAGATAAAAATCATCCGGCTTAACGGCAGACAAAATGCCTAATGCAACCTTAGGACCAACACCGCTGACCCCAAGAAGAAGTAAAAATAAATTATAGTATTCCTGATTCAGAAAGCCAAACAGTAAAATAGCATCCTCGCGCACAGCCATATAAGTGTGCACTCTAGCTTCCATTCCTACAGCAAGTTGTCCCAAATGAGCCGCAGGCATAAAGACCCTGTAGCCAACACCGCTGTTAGTTTCCAACAAACAATATTCATTTGCCAGATAGGCCACCTTTCCTTTAATTGATCCAATCATTTACTTCAACTCCTGCCATCGTCTTGTCGCTGCCGTATGCAATCCGCAAATCGCCACTGCCAAAGCATCAGCGACATCATCTGGTTTAGGTTTTGTACGAATATTCAAGAGCTTCTGCACCATAAAAGTCACCTGCTCTTTGTTAGCGCCGCCATAACCTACAACAGCCTGCTTGATCTGCATCGGTGTAAATTCCGTGATCTGGATACCGCGGTTAGCTGCTGTCAAAAGTGCCACACCGCGAGCCTGACCAACGCTTATTGCTGTCGTTACATTGCGGTTAAAAAACAATTGTTCCACACTCATCACATCCGGACGATATTCATCCAATAAGACGCTCAGTTCATCGTAGATTTTTTTCAACCTGAGTTCAGGCAGCATATCCTTATCCGTAAACACAGCTCCATAATGGATAGGAGTCAGTTTATTCCCTACCATTTCCACCAGGCCAAAGCCGCAGATAGCAGTACCAGGGTCAATTCCAATTGCCAGCATCTCTTCGTGCTCCCTCCTGATTATGATAGAAAGCAGGCAGGCCTTGGTGAGCCTGCCTGTCGCACAATTTATTCTTCGTCTTCTTCCGGCAGGTCTGCGTTTGTATAAACATCCTGCACATCGTCTAAGTCCTCCAATGCCTCAAGCATTTTCCTGACTTTAACAACGTCTTCGTCAGACAGTTCTGCCATTGTGTCAGGGAGCATTGCGATCTCAGACATCATGACTTCGATATTATTATCAGCAAGAGCTTTTTCAACAGCATCAAAATCCTCAGGCTCGGTAACTATCTCAAAACCTTCTTCCTCAGCTTTAACATCTTCAGCACCTGCCTCTAACGCTATCAACATCAAATCATCTTCCGTATAGCCGGCTTCACTGTCGATACTAAAAACGCCTTTGCGTTTGAACATCCAATTTACACAACCAGTCTCGCCCATGTTCCCACCGTATTTAGAAAATACGTGACGAACATCGGCAGCAGTACGGTTACGGTTATCAGTCAAAGTGCTTACCATTACAGCAACACCAGCAGGACCATAACCTTCGTAAGTAATTTCCTCATAATTGGAAGCATCTGCAGCACCCTGCCCTTTTTGGATAGCGCGCTGAATGTTATCTTTAGGAACATTATTGGCCTTAGCTTTTGATAAAGCCAATTTCAATTTCATATTGCCGGTAGGGTCAGGGCCACCCATTCTTACCGCAATCGTAATCTCGCGGCCGATTTTGGTAGTAATCTGACCGCGTGCTGCGTCAGCTTTACCCTTTTTGTGTTTGATGTTTGCCCATTTCGAATGTCCGGACATTGTCATATTCCCCCTAAATCTTTAAACCTTACAAATCGCAAGATATTTTTACCATAATATTATACTATAGAGCCATTATTTATTCAAACTATTTTCGATGCCACTATTTAACATTAAGATATATAAAACGCAGCCGAAGTCATCCCCGGCTGCGTTTTCAATTGATCACTATGCTTACAGCACAATATTTTTCGCATTAGCTAAAGTATCTCTTGCTTCAGCTATCAATCTTTCCATCACTTCAGCACAAGGCAGAATGTCGTTTAAAACGTTCAGACTTTGCCCTACTAAAACAGCTCCGTGGACAATATCGCCTTCCACCGCACCTAAACGGTTAGTTCCCGTAGCAAAATCGTTTAGTTCCTGCTGCGGCGCACCGCTGCATTCTTTTTCCAAATATTCTTTGGTAAACTCATTTTTCAGGCAACGCACAGCATTATTGCGCGAAAAACCAGTTACAGCAGAATCAGTATCAGTAGCCTTAATAATGGCTTCTTTAGCTTTAGGATGGGTAGGACATTCGTCCGTCAGAATAAAACGTGATCCCATCTGTACACCGTCAGCTCCCATCATAAGCGCTGCCGCAATTCCACGTCCATCTGAAATACCACCTGCTACCAAAACCGGTACTTTTTTGATTAGCGGCAGTACGTTTGTCATTAAAGCCATAGTAGTTTGCTGACCTATATGCCCGCCACCCTCCATACCTTCGATGACCATGGCATCAACACCTGCTTCTTCAACACGCTTTGCCAATTTGACACTTGGAACTACAGGAATAACTTTAATTTCTGCAGCATGAAATTTTTCGATATGAGGAACAGGATTGCCAGCGCCCAAAGTTACAAAGGCAACTTTTTCTTCACAAACCACATCAATAATCTCTGCAATATTAGGAGCCATCAGCATGATATTGACGCCGAAAGGTTTAGCGGTCAAATCTTTGGCTTTTCGGATTTCATCGCGGGTCCACTCTACAGTGCGGCCA
>OHEQ01001161.1_pt1 | contig 10407 bp, 4 predicted proteins | sample 1567321 | NCBI WGS metagenome assembly OHEQ01 (sample SAMEA3879598, study PRJEB24766) | human gut metagenome | biome: human-associated habitat; feature: feces | place: USA | collected 1985/1987
TATTATTTTTTTATCTTTTATTAAGCTCTTTTCTTTCATATTTTTTATTCCATAATTCTAACAAACCTAAACATGTTCTTTCCTTCTGTATTCTACTCTACTTTAGAAAACATTACTTAATACACAATCCATTTTACTCTCCCTGTATTTTTTTGTTAGTAAGTATGTTTATATTTTAATAGTACCTATAAAAAATCTTTAACTTGAAATACCAATCTTTCTTCCTGTTTTATCAGTTTTTTAGCTATATCCTTTGTCTTTTCGTCTGCCGCCTTATACTCATTAAGATATTTATTGAGAGACTTCACTCCCATATTGCCACCGTCTGTCATAAGCCCCGCAATCGTTGAATCTGATTCGTTCATCATAAGTTTTGTATTTGTCTTTATCCATGACATACTTTTTGCAATAGAGTTTGGCTCTTTTCCATTATCATGAAATTCATCCAGCATTTCCTGTATTTGTGCCTGTAACCCTAAATGGTCATCTCTGCATTTTGTCAATACATCATGCAGCCTGCTGTCATCCACATATTTAAGCACCTCATTTATAGATTCTATTCCCATTTTTATACCTGCATCACATTCACGTAAAAGTTTTATTGTATCGGATTCTATCATTTCTCTGCCCTCACATTTATTATAATTATTTTTTTAATTATTCCCTGGTACAATAAATTTTATTCATAAACACTCAACATCACAATTTTACATGCTCAAATTTTTTCCATATATCGGATAAACAAAAAGAATAAACAAAAAGAAAGACCGCTATATAAATTCTTACATAACGGCCTTTCTAACACTGTTCTTCTGTATTCAATTTTTTCTCCTTTTCGATAAATGATTGAATTCATTATGTTCCAACCTAATCGACTTTTGTTACTTAATGTAACTTTTTTGCTGTATATAACAGCTTAATTTTTTTATTCCCTGCCTCGTAATAAATACTTAGAAAGTTACTACTTTTTGTAAATGGTGATAATACTAAGTTTCAGTATGCTTGGATTCTTCACATTCCTTACATCTTCAAAAAGTATGATTACTATTTTCTCTCAATCTATGTATTATATGTGATTCATATTCCATATATACGTCTTGTATATCTCAAGAAATATATCAGCTTAATATCATAAACTTTCAAGTTGTATTAATCATAGATTCTTTTCTTATATGTTTCTTTACACAAATAAGAAAACCTTATGTATTAACTGTGTGGTAAATGTTCAATATGAAATGCCAGCTTATGTAACCTTTAACTTGTTCATCATCTCTATCATTATGATGTTAATTATTCAATATGTTGTAAAGGTCTTTCTTGCGGGGAACTGCTATGCATTACCACTTTCATATTGAGGATTAGATTCTTTTGTTTCCAACGGAATCAACCTCCTTTTAACAACTGTGACACTTTGTATTGTGTTTTATGTTGTTTCCTTTTTGTAATTGTATAGTAACACCCATCTGTGTATTTGTCAACACTTTTTTGAAATATTTTTGATATTTTTTTATTTTTCATCTCGTTGCACACTTTTATTTTTTAATTGTGTTTAAATTGTATTGTTTTCAGACTATTTTAAAATTGTAAAATTATGTTCATCACAACATAAATGCCCCTTTCCGTGCATTAAGTGATTTCGTTGCCTCACTTGCCTGCCCGAAAAGGAGCATATTGTTTTTATTCATCAGAGCTGATTACGCAAATAATTTTTTCGTATAATTATTGATTACTCTTCGTCTTTTCTGCGTTTTTTGCCTGTAAGTGCTAAGCCTGCACCAAGTGATGCTATAGCTGCACTTAATGCATACCATAATGAGAAGCCTCTTTCACCTGTTGCAACAGATTCTTCTGTCCTAGACTGTTCATTATCAGATTCATCATTATTATTATCTTCTGTTGTTCCCTGGCTGTTTCCGCCGTTTCCGTTTGAATCACCTGTTCCCGGTGTTGGAGTTGGCGTTGGGTCCGGTGTCGGTGTTGGAGCCGGTGTCGGTGTTGGGCCTGGTGTTGGGCCTGGTGTTGGACCTGGTGTTGGGTCTGGTGTTGCTGCCTCAAGATTTGCAATCGCTGTGGTGATATCTGCTGCAAGCTTATCTGCATCTGCCTGAGTTGCATTTTCTCTGTCAAGTGCTTTTGCTGCTAAAAGTGCAGCCTTAACCGCTCTGAAATCTTTATAATCAGCTTCCCTGAGTGCTTCCGCACGGCTTATAGCCGCATCAAGATCTTTGAAATCTACCTGTTCAACTACATTTTCAGCTATATAATTCTTAGACAAATCAGCATATGTTGCAAGTGCATCCCATGCTGTGGCAAATGCTGCACCCGCACCTGACTCTCTTGCAAATACTCCGTTTACCGTAAGAGCTTCACCCTGTGCTTTGCTCAACTGTCTTCTGTCTGTATTTACTGCAAATCCCGGACCATATGACTGATATTCATAGAACTGTGCTGCTTTGTATGAATTATCACCCATGTCTGTATATCCTGCTGTTTTTATATGACTGTCCATAAAGCAGTTTACATATGTAACGCAGGCGTTTGATCTCCATGGTCTTCCAAGTGCCACCCTATTGTCGGCAACAGACGAATTCTTTTTTAATAACCTTGAATTAATAAATACATATCCTGTTAAACGTGTACTTTCCGTACTTGCTGCCGTTACATAACCGTCTCCGTTTGCAACTATATCACAATCATCAAATACAGCCTGTGCACTTCCGAATATCCAGTCTACATTTCCTTCAATATAACAATTTCTGAAATACTGACGGTTGCCGCCATCTGCCTGCAATGTATCCTGCCATCCTGTAAGTCTTACATTGTTAAATATAAGCTTATCTGCTCTTGTAAGCATTGCAACAGCCATTTTTCCCTCGATTGTTTCATTCGGATAATCAAATGTATTGGCAACTGTTATATTTTCAAGACTTACATTATTTGCTGTATTTTCAATAGTAAGAGAAGCACTTCCTGATGTTCCGTATGTCTTTCCGGTATCAGGATTTACCGTTCCTGCTGCAACATTATATTCAAGCACTGTCTTCTCGCTGTCTTCACCAATTATAGTAATATACGGAGTAGTAACAGTTATCTTTTCATGGTAATTACCATTCTTTACAAAAATAACAACATTTTCTTTGTTATCCGCAGGTACTGACGCAACCGCTTCAGCTATTGTAGCATATACAGGTTTTGTCTGTCCGTCATCAGCCTGTGCAGATGCTTTTGCTGCTGCATTGGCATCAACAAGAATGTCATAATCAGTAAGTTTTACAAAATTAAAGTTCTTATATGTCTTAACGCCTGATTCGCTTGTAAATACAACCTTTACTTCATTTCTTCCGTCTGCAAGCGGAATTTCAGCCGATACGCTTTCGTTTGCAGCTGTTTTCTTTGATGTAAGTTCACTGCCGTTTACAGTAATGCTGACATTTCCTGCCTCATTATATGAGAACTTAATATTTGCATTTCCTTCTGTAACAGTATCATTTGACTTTTCGGCAACTTTAATAGCTGCTGCCTTTGAGCCAAACATATACTCACCCGTATGGCCCTTTGTTGCCATAATAGAAACAGGTGATGATGGATTACTCTCATTATCTGCTCCAACAGCCGTAACCTTGTAGAAATAAGGTACTTCGTTTTCTGCCGTAGTATCCGTATATGAAAGACCTGTAGCTGTTCCAATCTGTGTATAGCCATCATTTCTGCTCTCTGAGCGGTAAACCTTATAACTTACGGCTTCTGTAACTGCTTTCCACGTAATTGTGTTTGAAGCATCTCCCGATTTTGCACCAATCGTAGGTGACTGCATAGGAAGAACATATTTAACACTTTGTGATTCTATTGAATTAGTAACAGTTTCTCCGCAGACACCTGTAATTCTGAACTTATACGAACCTGATTTTGAAGGCTTATATGTATATGTTGTATCTGCTGTTGTGTCAAGTTCTGTATATGCACCGTCATTTTCTGAAACTTCAACACGGTATTTACCGTCAATCTGTGCACCCTCACCTGTCCATGATACACTTATAGATGAACGGTCATCTGATACAACAGGCGTTTCAACTCCCGTAACCGTAGGTGCTGTTCCTGCGTCTTTATAGAAATCTTTCTGGTCATACAAAACCTTTCCGCTTGCGTCTTTTGCAACCCAGTTCGTAATTTCCACATCGGCACCGACTATCGCAAGTCCGTACTGTACGGCATCATCTGCGGTAAGAGTCATGTCAGACCACTTAAATTCTTTTGAAGCCTTGTATGTTTCTTTTCCTGTCGCATCTACAAGAAGCGGTTTCTGAAGACTTTCAAATTCTGCCTTGTATCCTTTTGCTGTTCTTGTAAATGTCACATTATATTTATTATTAGTAATAACTTCATACTTAGGTGAACCGTTTCCGGCATTTCCAGTTGATTTCGTCCAATAACCTGAAAGTGCATCTGTTCCAACACTTGAATCATATCCCCTGAAACCGAGTGATGTAAACGCATAACTTCCGCTTGTCTTAAATGCTCCGACAAATACGCCTGCTGTCTTACCTGCCTGTCCTGTTATTGAATAATTTGTCACTTTCAAAGTCATAGACATTGATGTGAGCGAATCATCCTGAGGTAAAACAAGATAACTTGTGTTAAGACCCTCTGTATCCTTTGCTTTGGAAATATAACCCTCTTTTGCACTCTGATTTGCTTTCATAACAGAACCGACACCTGTAACTTTTAGCATATCAGAGCCGACAACAGTTGGTTTGAACGTATTAACATTGTTCTGGTCGTATAATGTATTGCCTTCACTGTCCGTAAGCATAATATCCGATACTGTAATATCAGCACTGTTAATCGCAATACCAAACTGTGCTGCCTTATCGGTTGTAAGATACGCCTCTGATGACTTAAATGTCTTTTCATATACCGTACTGCCGCCTTCTTCTTTATAAGAAGCATAGTATCCGTCGCTTCGTTTTTCTATTGTAACTTCATATGTTGCATTTTCATTTAAAGTATTCTTAGGACCTCCGTTTCCGGCATTTCCATCCTTTGTCGAATCTGACGAATTCACTTTAATCCAATACGGAGAAACCGCATTATTATCACCTGTTCCCCTGAATCCGATTGAATTATACAGATAATCTCCCTTTGTCTGGAATGCTCCGACATACGCACCTGAACTCTTACCATTTTTTAATGAGTTCACTTTTAATTTAAGTGTCATCTTAGACGCACCATCTGATGAAGGGAATAACAAATATGATACATTGCTTCCCTCATTGCCTTTCTTTGAAACCATACTGCTTGATTCCGCCGTCTGGCTTATTGTCATTGATGTACCGTCTTCCTTAACAGTAAGGTCTGCTGTGTCACCATAAGTCTGTAATGTGTACTCTATATTTTCCTTTTTATCTGCTGCTGCATTAATTACAACAGTGCCTGATGCAGGTATTTTATCGGCAGGTATTACAACATTTCCTGTTTCTTTGTCATATGTGTAATCTGACTGTGCAAGTTCTTTGCCTGCTGCCGTTATCTTAATGCTCTCAGGAAGATTATATCCGTCATCACTCACAAGTTTTGCAGTGAAATCCTGACCTGCTGCCGCATAACCTTCACCCTTTGTTGTAATATGTGTAAGCTCGTAATTTACATATGTAAATTCCTTATTTATCTGAATATTAGAAAACTTTGCCGTGCTGAGATTGTTTATTTTATTTGCTGCCTTATTTCCATCAACCGCAAATCCCACATAAATCTCATCTGCCATGTCAATAGTCTTTGAACCGACTGTTATCCATGTATTTCCGTCATCTGATGCATAACCTGTAAATGTATTTCCTATTCTTACAAGCTTAAACCATGTTCCGTTAAATGTTGCACCTGTTTTATAATGCAAGTCTCTTACAAGTGGAATTCCTGCTTTCTGTGCTGCTGCAGGTGTATCTATTGTCTCGGAAATCTTTGTAATCTTTCCGTTGGTCTTCTCACGGCTGGCAAGATATGTTGACCATGTTGTCTCATTGCTTATCTTAACCATAGACATACCGAGTGCGGCTGTCTTAGAGCCAGTGTCAAGAGTTTCCCTGAACATTACACCTGTAAATACATGATTGTCAACAAGTGTTGAAGAATCCATTTTGGCAACGATTTCGCAGTCTCCGTTTGTTTTAATATATGTATACTGGAAATCATCTGTTGCATCGTTCGCATATTTGCTTCCTGATACACTTCCCTCACTTGAACCTAGTTTTCCTGAACCTTTTACCGTAAGAACTCCGTCCGTAAGGCTTGCACTTCCGGCTACTTCCGGGCGTCCGATGTCTTTACTTGTCCATTCTCCGCTTCCGGCAGTACTGTTGACATGAATCTTTTTAACAGATGACTGTGTCTGGTTTCCGTCATTATCATAAGCTCTTACAGTAATGCTATATGTTCCGTCAGTAAGTCCTTTATATTCGCATGTGTAAGGTGCCTCTGTCGATGTTCCGACAAGCTTGTCACCATTATAAAATTCTACTTTTGCAATATTTCCGCCGTTATTTGCCTTAGCTGTAGCAGTTACTTTTACTGTGTCGCCCTCATTATACTGTGTGTTTTCCGCAACATCTGTTTCAACATCAGGGTTTGGTGCAATATAATCCGATTTTTCAACATTTTCAACAAGACCGTTAAAATATTCCTCAACATAAGCATATCCCGTTGACGGATTTATTTTCTTTGAATCTGCTGCATCATTAGGATTTAATCCATGTGCCGTCTCCCATGTATCAGGAATACCATCCATATCAGTATCAAAATCCGCTGCTCTTGAAATTGTCTGTGCCGGATAACCTCCAACTTCATCTTCTGTATTGATATATCTGCCTGTGTCGTTTCGTGTCTCTGCAACAACCCTTGCATCGATTGCGTCACGGTAAGGATATGTTGCACCTGCTTTTGTAAGCACAGATTCATAACAATCCTTTGCGTCAACTACAGTTGCACTTGCAAAACCTTCGGCTGTATATGGCTTATTGGCAACTTCTGTCTTATTTGCCCCCGATGTTGCACCTGACATCTTTTCCCCCTTGGAATTGTCTGCCGTTACGGCTGCATTTCCTTCCATATAATTGCCGTTTACGTAGAAACCGCCCGGTTTTGTTGACTCACCCATATCTATGAGCTGGTTAAATACTACTTCTCTTGTACCTATTCCGGCTTTGAGATAATTATTTATGTAATTGGTATACGCATATCCGCCGCCATAGCATGTATTGTATCCCCAGTTATAAAGCACATTGTTGCTAATCTGCAATGTAGCTGTGCTTCCGCCGTCCTTTGTAGGGTCGCCCATGCAGCCGCCGCCAACTCGCGGATTTCTTGATGTATGGTTAGCCATAAGGTTATTGCTGAATAACACATTATCGCCGCCAAAAATACCGCCGTATCCGTGACGTCCCTTTGAGTGTCCGGAAACAGTAAGACTCTCAGAAATAATACACCACTGAACCGTACCGTCTTTACCTCTGTAAGTTGAAATTGTCTCATCTGTATTCCAACTGAATGAACAGTGGTCAATAATAAATGTTTTATTGTCCCTGCCCCAGAGTGCATCCATAGAATCACCGCCTGTATGTACATTGGCAGCACCCGGTCTGAATCTCATGTATCTTATGATAAGATTTTCCGAATTGCTTATATCCGTGTCATAACCTGACAGTGTAATTCCGTCTCCAGGAGCTGTCTGTCCCGCAAGTGTTATGTTCTTTCTGCCTGCAAATGTAAGCTTCTGTTTAAGTGCAATTGTACCGCCCACATTAAATACAATCATTGTACCGCCGTTATTCTTGGCTGCTTCCTCTATTCCATATCTTAATGAACCCTCTACAGGCTTATCATTTCTTCCGTAATCTTCAAGATTTGTTACGACATAAACGTCATATCCTCGTCCACCTGTTGCATATCTTCCACCGCCTTCTGCTCTCGCAAATGCAAGAAGTTTGTTATTTTCTGCTCCATATGCAAAAATCCCCGTCGGAAGTGACATTCCCGATGTTGCCATAAGAGCCGCCATCATTACCGCTGTTGCTCTTGTAGCTTTGGCTTTTCCTGACTTTGCACGTGATTTTTTCATTTTTCTCCGCTGCTCACGATTTTCAAATTCGTTACCCACTATTTTTACCTCCTTAAAATATTACCCTTGTGAATTGTTGTAAAAAGAGTGTAAAAACTTCCCTTAATTTACAAAATAATCATAATATTTTCACATTTTATTTTAAAGATACAATAGAATTTAATGTAAAAAGTATCCTTATGTAATTCTTTTTTATAAAAGTGCTTTATAAAACCTTGCATTCAGACTGTTAATGGCTTATGATAAAAGAGCATGATACATTTTTTTATCTTAAAAAATGTATCTTCACTCACAGAATCATGGAGGTCTGCTTATGGACAACAGTGTAATTATCAACGGATTTATTCATCAGCTTTTTACAAAAAATGAAATCGTCACAGACGCAGAATGTCTTGATATACTGCATACATATTTCAAGCTGCCGCTTTATACGATTGCAGCTTTCGCTCCCGATACCAAAAACAATAACGGCTCTTACCAGCACGACGTAATCTCCTTTATTCCCGGATACGCATCCGGCTGCCGTGATTGTATCGTATGGTTTTACCGCACCGAAAATCACGAACTTCTGCTGATTTTTAATCACAATGAAGATTTTAATATTAAAAACTGTATCACCGGCATACACAATTATTTTTCAAAAAGATACAACTGCCGTACTCTGTGGGGAATAAGCCGCCCATGTGGAAATTTTTCGGAATTTATATTTGCAAAAAAAGAGGCACTTACATGCCTTTTTAATACAATGCAGGAAAAAGATTTATATATTATGCAGTATGACGATTACGTTTCATTCACCGAATCAGATTCATTTAAACATTACTATCCCGATACAGCTGCAAATCTGCTTATAAATGCAGTCAAATACAACAATAATCCTTCTTTGGAATTTGTCATGCACATTCTTTTTGATGAAAATGTAATAATCCGTTCGCTTGACACATCAGAAATGTTAAAACTGCACCACAGCATAACAGCAAGCCTTATGACACTTAATCCGACAAAAAACAATTTTCAGGATATTCTTTTAAAATTCAGTCAGGATATGTCAGAACTGCAACACAATCAAAAACAGTATTTTGCCCTTCTTACAGAGACATGCCGCCAAATAAGCCTTGCATTGAATTCTCACAGAATTTTGCGAAAAAGACTTCCTATTAACGAAGTTAAAATTTACATGTCAGACAATTTCAGCAACCCGAATCTTAATCTCGCATGTACCGCAAGACAGTTTGACGTTTCTGAAGGATACCTCTCATCATGTTTTAAGGAAGCGACAGGCATATGCTTTGCGGACCACCTTGAAAATATCCGCATTAAAAAAGCATGCGAACTTCTCGCCTCTTCCGATAAAACCATTGTCGAAATTGCGGAAAAAACAGGCTACAACAGCGTGTATTCTTTCAGGCGTGCTTTCAAACGCATGATGCATAAAAGCCCTTCGGATTACAGGGGAAAATAAAATTTTATTCAAATAATTATTTTAACTACAATTAAGGTTAAAGCTGTTTAATACAATTACCAAATAACAAGGAGGTAATTTGTATGCGAAACAAAAAAACTATTGCTTCATCAATTAAAATAATTTCAAAAAAGGAACCAGCATTGCACTTGCAGCACTTATGACTGTATCTGTAATCCCTATTTTTTATCCTTTTGCCATCACTACAGCGTCAGCTGCAAATATGTATCAGAACAGCGATTTTATAGAAACAGAACAGCCCGAGCTTGATGCCGAAACAAAAAAAATAATTTCTTTATATCAAAGAGACCCTTCAGAAAAAATTATAATAATCTCAGAAATAAAGTAATTGAAAACTATGATGCGGTAATTGCAAAATAAGAAGCAAAACTTGCAGAATTAAAAGCTGAAACTGAAGGTAAACCGGGTGGAGAAGACAATTATCCCGTCAATTATGTCTTTTTCGATGATGCCTCTGCTTATTTCGAATGGCTGACATCTAATGATAATGGACTACAACAAAAAAAACGGTGATGATACTTCTGCCGACAATGCTATATACGGTGTAAAGGGCGGCTCCTGGGAGTCAGGCAGAACTGACTACCGAACAGAATACCGCGATGAAGGACGAGACGGCACATGCGGCTATGAAGATGTCGGCTTCCGTATTACTCAGGTATTAAACGGAAAATCAAATCCATCTTCAGATACTGACATTAACACACCTGACAATGGAAATAACTCTGACGACAACGTAGTGCCTCCCAATCAGGAAAATAACGGTAACAGTTCCCACTTATCCCAGAAATCATCGGTGATTCTCCACATATTGGAAATC
>OHEQ01001170.1_pt1 | contig 10336 bp, 8 predicted proteins | sample 1567321 | NCBI WGS metagenome assembly OHEQ01 (sample SAMEA3879598, study PRJEB24766) | human gut metagenome | biome: human-associated habitat; feature: feces | place: USA | collected 1985/1987
TCGATCCACTTTCTCATCCTCAGACACCTTCCTTTTTGTCGTCCTCTTCCTCAGGGAGTTCCACCTCGATCTGCTCCACTTCCACCTCGACCTCCTCGGTCTCCGCGGGTTCCTGAACAGGGGCAGGCTGCTCCTCGGGGGTCTCGGGGGCGGACTGCTGGACGGCGGGCTGCTCCGCCGGGGCCGTCTCCTGCTTCGGAAGGGCCTCCGTCTCAGGCTTCTGAGCGGTCTCTTCCTTCTTCTCCTGGGCGGGAGCGGCCTTCTTGTTCTTCTTGCCCTTCTTCTGCTGTTCCGCGTCTATCTCGGCCTGGAGCAGGTCGCTCATGTCCCGGTACTCGGTGACGCCGCCAAAGCGCTCGGGGATATAGGCGCGGCCCCGGGCATAGGCGCGGATGCCGATGCGGCTGTCATCCTTGTTGACGCCGGGCTCAGTGGGCTCGTCCTTCTTGACGTGCTTCTTGCCCCGGTTCTTCTTCTCCTCCTCAAGGCGGCGCTGGCGCTCCAGCCGGGCCTCCTCCTTGCGGCGCTTCTCCTCTTCCTTCTCCTGGCGCTCCCGCTCCGCGGCGGCGGCCCGGGTCAGGGGCTCGGACAGGGCGGCGGAGGTGGACTGGTCAGCGGCCGGTTGCAGCTTAGCGTTGTTTGCCAGGTCTTTGAGGATTTCCGCTTTATTGTCTTGTTTGATTGTAATACCGTTACGATAAGGATAGTATGCCACATAGGCGAGATTATCGTCGTAGCTGTACAATGCGTGTGTATCACCGGTGGCAGGTGCCCAACTGCCCGTTCCGTCCGCTGCTTTTGTATAAACCAGTTTGAGGTTGTACACACCATCGATAGTGGCTACATTGGGCGTTTCAAAATTCCTGAGGGCGAAGATGCCGATGGCATCACCATCGGAAAATTCTGTGGTATAATCGTTCTCGATTGGCGTGCGGGTGACGGAGGTATTTTTTTTATCAATGGCGGTGTAACGACTCACCGTTGCACTGATGGTAAGAGGGATGCGGCGATCTGTATTTCCGATGTTCTCCATACCTGCCTCGTCCGTACAACCACCTCCAAGGATAAGGAAGGTATAGAGACAAATATTAGACAAGAATGTTTTGTTTTTTAACGGCATAGTGTTCTCTTATTTTATTATAAAATAATTTTTATAGATGGATTAAAATGCTAAGGCGGTACGTACCATAGATCCTGAGCTTTTGTTTTTTTGACTGTATGTTCCTGAGTCCCAATTAATGTTATATGAATTTGCCGCAGTCGCTTCCGTACTGCTCCAGTAGTGGTGCTGCCATCCGCGTCCCATGGCGCCGCCACACTTATCAAAACTTTTAGATATTACCTCTGCATACTTCTTCTTTATATAAATCAGTTGTCCTATTGAAGGCAGAAACCATCCGCTCGTAGTTTGGGGTGAATTGGTCTGCTTTCTTACATAAGTCATCATATCATTATAACCGGCAGAGATTGCTTGTAATTTATCTGTATTGAAATAACCATTAAAGTCGGTGGTGCTTTTATAAGTGCCAAAGTCAGTACCACCGCCATTGTGCCATTGGTCTGTCCCTTCTGACCGATTAATCACATATCCGTGTACTTCCATCGGGTTTCCATTTTTATCGACATATACACCGTTATCTTCCGGATGCCGTCCTACATAAAAAACAACTCCGATAACGGGACTGCTGAAAGAGTTTGCCTCATAAGGTGAAATCTTGCCATTGCTACAGAAGAAGTCACCCTCTTGAAGCGGGCGAATAACACTTTCATCGGGAGATTCCAGCATATTCACCTGTTGGGTGTAGTATTTACCGGCAGTGAACGTAGCTGCTGCCAGTGAAGCACCTGTATAGAGAACTGTTTTATCTCCTGTAGTCTTGTAATTTCCGGTAGGTACAATATCTGCCGAAGCAGTTTTCACAATGGCACGGAACGTACCGTCACCCATAGGTAATGCTTTGATGCCATTTATGACAGCGTCTTTGGCTGTAGCGTCTGCCCCCAGCATTGGATCGCTATATTCAAAGCCTGCCCCGGCAGGGGGCGTGCAATTGAACAACTTATTTGTTTTCAGCACCAGCAACGCATGCAGATGTTCGAACGCTAGCGTCAGCACCTTCTTGTTGGCATCCGTAGGGTCGGTCGCAGGCCGGGCAAAGGCTGCCATTAGGTCGCTGCCGGTATAGGCGGCGGGGGTGGACTGATCGGCGGCGGGTTGCAGCTTGGCGTTGGCTGCCAGGTCTTTGAAAATTTCCGTCTCGATGTCTTGTTTGATAGTGATTCCTTCCCGGTAAGGATAGTAGGCTACGTAAACCAGGTCGTCGTAACTGTACAGCACGTGCGTGTCGCCAGAGGCGGGCGCCCAGCTTCCCGAGCCGTCCGCGGCTTTGGTGTAGACCAGCTTGAGGTTGTACACCCCGTCAACGGGAGTTACATCGGGCGTTGCATACTCTTTAAGGGCGAAGATGCCGATGGCGTCGCCGTCGTTGAACTCCGTGGTGTAGCCGTTCTCAGTGGGTGTGCGTGTGGCGGGGGTGTCTCCCTGCACGCAGGAAACGAAGCCGCTTGCAGTGGCGCGGATGGTGAGGGGCGTGCCGTTGCCTGCATCGTCGATGCCCTGCGGCTCATCTGCTATTTCCGTGCAGCCTCCCAAAGCGCAACTGCTCGCGATGAGGAGGGCGGCGCCAAGGAAGCCACTGATGAAGGAATGTTTGTTTTTAAACGTCATAACTATCTTGTCTTTTTTATCATATTCCTAATCATGTTTATTTTTCCCGTCACACGAGGATAGCACCTATCTGGTACGACGGACCTTCAACCTGTTGGAAACGGAACGTCCCGCTCGCTTCTCACGAGGGAGAGGCGGGCGGGACGGAAATTATTCTACTACAAAGTTTATAAACTGCTACTAACTTCTTTTATCATGCGGTGCACAATGGGGGCATCATCGGAATGTCTTCTTTTAAGGTCTTGAATACAACTTCAGCATCCATTTCAAAATAATGATGAGCTATCTTATTACGCATTTTCATTACTCCACTCCAATATATCTCAGGATATCCGGGGAGCAATTCACCTCTTGTTATTTTATCCAAACCTTTCACAGCTTCGTCCAATGCGATTAGGTTTATACAAATAGCATCCAAACGCAACATACCATCCGGCGATAATAAAAAATCATCCGGGGTAGCAGCTACAGCTGCCCGTTGGGTAATCATCAACTGTTGAGCGCCAATTCTTTATCATACATAAATACTTTCTTTTAAGATTCTTTGTTTCAAGCGCGCGTTCATTCGCTCACGTATTCTTATTAAATCTACCGGGGAACCCAGTAGCTCTTCAAGCTCGCTCTGTATATGTTCCTAGGTGAGAAGTGATGGCGGCTCGCCTTCATAACAAACATCAACGTCGCTTTGCTCCGTTTGCTCTCCTCGCGCTACGGAACCGAATACACCGAGACGCTTGAAACCGTATTTACTCGCAAACTGTGTTTTATATATGCGGAGAAGTTCTAATATTTCAGCAGTTGATTTCATAACTCTATAATTTTTACTTTGCTATGCTTGCAAAGATAATCATAATTTCCGTTTCCAGCATGTCAAAGAGCGATATTTCAAGCAACAGGTCTGCATAAGCGAACGAAAGTTGCAAAGGATATTTTGATGTACTACGCTCCCGGTCTCCGGTTAAAAGGCGAAGAAGGGACGGGCGACGGCAACAGGCACGTCATAGTTTTCTAAATTTCCATACGTAGATTCTATCGCAAACACACCGCTTCTATCGGTACCATAGAACGCCCATATACCTTGATTAGCGAAATGGGAAGTTAGCCAAAAACCGATCTCATGTTCTTCAGGAGAAGATGGCATAAGAAATGTGGTGCCAATTTTAGCCAAGTAATTATTTGCTTTACCCAGCATTTCAATTCTTTGGCTGTTGTCCGACTGCCAGATACCCCATTCTCCAACTGAAACAAAATCATACGGTGATTTCCCGCAAAGGGTTATCATTACATCAAACCATTGACCTATACTCGGGATGAACCACGGGCTGCGATTTATGCCGGCAGGCACGGCGTTATCATTCCGGTATTGTTGTAATGCCGCAAATATAGGGTAGTCACTGAGAGGCGTTTTTCCCAACATCGTTTCTGTTTCAGCATATCCGTTCATGTAAGTTTCCGCTGTATTCATATCCGCAACCGGTGGGTAAGGGTAAGGAGTCGATAATGAGTGACCGTTTTTCATCCACAAGGTCTTCTGCCCGGAGGAAATGTTAGCCAATCCCATTACGTACGCATGATTCCAACCCTTTGCGTTGCATCCCGCATCCGTCATCCTTGTGGGATCGCACGTCATCACTATCCCTACGGCGTTGGCATAGTCCGGTATTTTTCCACCGGCATCCACCGCTCCGTCGACAGGATAAATCTCGATTTTGCCGTTATGCTGATATACAAAGTCACCCGGTTGTAGCGCGCGTTCTACAGCAGTACTTCCTGTACGACTTGTGCAGTGCACTTCCAATGTGTAGCACGTATTGGCCTGAAAGCCGCCGGAAATGGCGGAACCGGTGGCGGTGACCGGACACAGCCCTAAGTCATCATCATACGTAGTGTACTCGCATCCAATGGAAGAACCGGTGTTTGTGGCTTGCGTCAGTATGCGGTAGGTTCCGTCGCTCATTTCGCTGGCTTTCCTGTTGTTTATCTTCATCTTGAAGTCATCTCCGCCACCTTGTACTACATTCCTGTCTATTCCCCATTTCCGGGCTTCGGCATGATAGCCGTAAGCCGTTACCCCTGTGGGAGGAATACATGGGCTCATTAACATGGGCTTTATCACTAATAATGCATATTCGTGCTTGAAGTTCAGCACCAGTGCTCCGCGGTCGGCATCGGCCAGCGAAGGCAGGGCGGTGGCGGTCATCAGGTCGTTGGCTGTGAATACCTCCTTCGTAAGCATATCGGTTGCCAAGGGTTTATTGGTCTTGAGCCAGTTGCGGATGTCCTGCTCGTTGTTCACGGAGGCAGTGGTCAGTGCGTCCGTATAAGGATAGTAGGCAAAGTAGGCCACCGCATCGGTATAGAGCAGTGGGGCGGAGACCGCTGTAGGAGCTTCCCAGGTGCCGGTTCCGTCCGCTGCTGCGGTGTAGGTCATCTTGAGGTTGTAGATGTCCGTTGATATGTATTCAGTGCCAGATGCGTTTTTGCGCACGCAGAAGAGCCCGATGGCGTCGCCCGTCTGGAACTTGGTGCTCGTGGCCTCCATCACCGGGGTGCGGGTGGCGGGGCTGCCTCCGGGCTGTGCCGGGGCTTGGAAGCCGCTTGCCGTGGCGCGGACGGTGAGGGGCGTGCCGTCGGCGGGAAGATTGCTGTTTCCGGCGATATCTGGTTCCATTTCATTCGTACAGCCTGAAAAGGCAAACAGTGCCACGAAGAAGATGAGGTTGATAAAAGGATGTTTGATTATATTTCTCATTATTATCTAACTTTATTTTTGTAAATTGATAATCAGAAAGCGAAAAAACAACGGACCGTTCTCTGCCATTCCGCCAAATTCTTGTTTGCACCGTTCACAACAACATGGATATTATATTCTTCAAATCCGGCTATCCAAGATTTGCCGGCATCTTGTTCCGAACTGCACAAGTAATGAGCAGAGTTCCATGCAATGTAAGTCAATGGTTTGTTGATCTTACTTAACTGTTTGTTGATCGTTTCCCACATTTCAGTTCCGTAAGTCTCATCTCTCCAATTATAATTGGTATTATTACGAAACGTTTTTGGCGACCTGCCACACAAGTTCACCATCACATCAAACCATTGTCCTACACTGGGCATAAACCATGGGCTGCGCTTTCCCGTCAAAGCAGCAGGAACAGCATTATTGTTCCGGTAAGTGTTTACCGTATTGAAAGCCGGATAGTTGCCCAAATCACCTTTACTTGCACGTTCCGTTAGCATAGCTTCCGTTTCTGTATAGCCATCCATATTATTCTCCGCGCCTTCAATCAATGGAGAAGTATTGGCAATAACACTTTCATCAACGGAAACATTACTCCACTGCAAACTTCCACTGATATTTTCCAATCCCATTACGTAAGCATGTGTCCATCCCTTACTCCTATCAGTTGCCGACATTCTCTGCGGGTTGCATGTTGCTACAATCCCTATGGCATTGGTATAATTCGGTATTCTTCCGTTTGTGTCAACAGCCCCGTCACCGGGATAGATTTCTATATCGCTTCCGTTGTGGAAAACAAAATCACCGGGTTTTAGGGCTCGTTCCACAGGGTTGCTATCATAAGGCAACGTCGCTGTCACCGTCCATTCGTGCTTCTTGCCTGCCTCCAATCCCGGAGCAACTAACGAACCGTCATAAACGATAAGCGCACTATTCGTTGTATAACTTCCTTTTATCGGAATGTCACCCGAAGCCGGTTTGACGATAGCATAGAATTTTCCATCACCCATTTTGCGCATTTTTATACCGTTGAGCACCGCATCGGTTGCATCTACATCAGAGGAAGGTGCAGTTACTTTCGGAGGATAAACAAAAGCCCCGTCGGGAGCCACGAAGTCTTTCGGCGACAGGTCAATAGCTTTCAACACCAGCAGCGAGTAGCTGTGGGTAAAGGTAAGCGACAGCAACTTCCGGCTGGGGTCGGCGGTATCGGTGGCCGTGCCGTCGGCGGTCATCAGGTCGCTGGCGGCGTATGCTTCGGGGGTGGACTGGTCGGCAGCGGGTTGCAGTTCCGTCTTCCCGGAAAAGGAGGCAAGGATAGTGGCCGCGCTTTGTGTGGGGTCTATTGCGATGCCATCTTTGTAGGGGTAGTAGGCGATATAGGTCACGTCCGCATAATAATATAAGGTGGTGGCGGCATCTGCCGGTTGCCACGTTGGCTTATGCGAAGCGTCGGCGGCGGGGGCGTATGTCAGCTTGGAATTGTTGATGCCATCCACGATGGCGGCGGCCGGCGTACCGATGCCCCTTACGGCAAAGAGGCCGATGGCGTCGGTTTCCTCAAACCAAGTGTCATAATTATCCTGTTCCGAAGCGCGGGTGTCAGGCGAGGCGTCCGGCTGTCCGGTGAAGCCGCTTGCCGTTATCTCCAAGGCAAGGGGAATGTGACTGTCTGCCGTGGATGATCCGCCGGCACTGTCGGTTTCGTTGGTACAACCGCCCAGTGCTGCGAAACCGGCGCAGAGCAAGGCAAGGCGGGCGGGGGCTGCGCACTGGTAGAAAGAACGGACGAATAAGTGCTTGATGTATCTCATTGTTATCTTGTTTTAGTAGGATTTACGACTTGGAATCAACTCTTTTCCACGATTTCCGTTCCCCCGTCCTCCCATTGCACGTCGTTCCGCACGGTGCTGTGGGTTACCACGGGCTTGCCGTTCACCGAGCCCGAGCCGCCCGTCCCCCAATTGGGGTCGGAAGGATTGACAGCGTAGGTGATGACTACACTTCCGGTGACGGTGCCCGTCCCGGCATCATCCCATGTGGGATGGGTAGAAGTGGTGATGGTGAGTTTTTTCTTCTCAAGCTTGAAATTATAGCTGATATGCGCCCCCATAGTCCATGTTTCGGGCGAAGGAATTTTATCGTTCCATTCTATTGTTTGCACCGGAGCCTCGCCGGAGGGTACATTGCCGGGGGTCGTGTAAGCAATCTTAAAGGAAGGCTTGTAAGCTAATCCTTTACGGATGGGCATGACAAAGAAAGTGGCGAGGTTTGTTTTCGTTCCGTCTGTGGCAGGACTGTATGGGAGGCGTGTGGGAATACAGGTTACCTTAGTGAGAATCCCACTACCACCTGTCAAAAGGTTCCACTCCTCGTTATCATAAGGAAGGGGTCTTTTTCCATCCAATAAACTGCCCATTGTAAAAACTGTAATTGTCATCCCCGTCGCCTTATCCACGTTTGTCACATTAATATCCACCCGCGTCAGGGCATGGAACATCTTAAAGCTCACCTTTCCGTTGTTGCTCGCATACGTCTGGTTCGGCAGCGCGCCGGCAATGACCAAATCTGCCTGGTCGGCTTCCGCACCTTGTATTGTGTACTCCATGGTGGGAGGACCGCTTTGTGTGGTGCCGGACACATTCAGCCCTTTTGGGGCGTAAGGTCCGTAAGCATAAAAGCTCACTTTATCTGCCGGATTATTGGGCCAGTACTTCACGGGTGAGTACGTCCAGGGAGATGCACTGTTGGTTCGCTCCACCTTTTGGTTGCACATGAAGTTGGGCTTGTCCGAAGTGCTCAGATTGCTGCTGCCTGTATAATAGGCATACACCCCCATGGAGGAAAGGCTGGAAGCAGTAGTCTCTGCCGCACGGCTGACGGCCTGGTCTACGGACACACCGAAGTCCAGAGGAATGTCTCCCTGCGGCATGTCCGGCGTGTTGTCGTCCGCACCGCATGCGGCGAGCAGCGTCAGGAGAAAGACGGTGACTCCGGCGCGTATCCCGTTTTTGTGAATGAATAGCCGTCCGGCTTTTATCGTTCGATTCTTCATATTTCTTCTTTTTTCATTTTCTTTGGTGACCGGGAAGGGACATTCAACCCTGCCCGGTCTGATGTGCCGGCTTTGGTTGCCGGAATCAGCGGTTGATTATTCTACTGTTGCTTCCGTTTTGATATCTTCCCATGGAGTGACCGTAGCATCACTAATCTCAATCTTATGCAGATTGATTTTCAGAGTATACAAATAAGACTCCTTACGTTTCATGTGTCCTGCCGGTAGCTCGATGAAAGCTTCCCCATGGCTGGCAATGAATTTGCCGGCATTAGTCGCATCTTTGGACACGATATCGTAATGGAAACCTATCTTGATGTCTCCTTTGGCACAACCCTTATTTTGGGTTAGATCTGTGCCGCTCTTTTCTCCTACCGGAATCAGATAAAGGTACTCTTTATCCTTGAAAAGCGGAACGGCCTTCTCTGCTGTCCCTTGTGACGCTTTTGTGATTCGGATACCTTGTGTACGTGCGTCATGTCCTGCGGCGGGGGTGGATATATCGATACCCGGACTTTCCAGGTTCAGCATCTTGTCGAGACTGAAGTCTGCCTGGGCAATAGTGGCATCCGCCTCATAGTTCCAGTGAAGTTCAGACCATTTGGCACTGGTGTAGAATTTGGAATTCGCATTAACGGGCGATGCCGGGTCTATCAGCGAAAGATTACTGCCGTCAGCACTGTGGTCCGTACCTACAATCCACATGTGGGTGATATAAACGAAACTGTTCGTACCGTCCATACCATCGAAGTCACCGGCTCCCAACTGTGCGCGGAAGGAGATACGCGAGAGCGTATGCTCGAAGGTAAAGCTGATCTTGCCTCCATTTTCGGCCGTATACGTTTTGTCACGCTGGTCGGCAACCACAAGATCCACCATCTTGTCGAGTTTGTCCGTTGTTTTGAGCTTAAACTTGATGTAGGGGATACCCGGAGCAGTGGCTGCCGAGGTGATTACTCCTGATTTGCTGCCGTTCTGCCAGTCGCTCTCATAAGGTGCATAAGCGAAGAAAGAAATTTTGTCATTCTGTCTGTTCGGCCAGTATTTCACCGGAGAGTACGTCCAGACATTGTTGGTTCCGTCAAACTTTACCATCTGGTTGTGCATGAAGCTGGGGGTTACCGTGGTCTTTACAGTTTCAAAGTTATCTTGTCCCGTAAAGTAGGCCATGATGCCGAATCCACCATATTTATTGGCATCTGTCGGATCATCCTTCATACTTTCCGTAGTCATGTCCACACCTCTGGTTGGTACTCCTGTGTACACACCGAATCCCACCTGCGGGTGAGCGTCCGGACTGATTTCTGTCACTTCATTCTGCGAGCAGCCTGCTATCGTCAGTGCCGCAAGCGATAACATCATAGCGTTAATCGTTTTCATTGTTTCTTAGCTTTAGTTTTTCATTGTTTATATATTAATAAATTTATTGCACATTCATTTTTATAGAGTCAATTGATGGGAATATCCGTATTGATTTCGTTCCCCCATCCGTCTACGTCCACATCAAAGCCGGAACCGGCTCCTCCTTCTGGTTTTACGTCCGGCACTTTTTCAGTACTGGCTTCCAGAATAAGCGTGACGCTCCCTGTTCCGTCGTCGTTTTCCGTTATTTTTACGTTGGTACAATCCCCTTCAAATTCAGTTTTTCCATCCACCAGTAATGCATCCAGATGCAGGTTGTTGTTATCAATAACGTTGAGACCGAATATTTCAAACTCACAACTCAACGTACCGTTGAAAGGAGAACCGGGCGAGAATTCCGGATTTGACGGTGTGAACTCCTGCGTCACCGTGTTGGCGGATGTTTTTCCTGTTG
>OHEQ01001178.1_pt1 | contig 10280 bp, 10 predicted proteins | sample 1567321 | NCBI WGS metagenome assembly OHEQ01 (sample SAMEA3879598, study PRJEB24766) | human gut metagenome | biome: human-associated habitat; feature: feces | place: USA | collected 1985/1987
GTGCTTCGCGCTTTGATTTTTATGCAGAAACGCAGCAGCAGCGAATGTTTATTGAGGTGAAAGGCGTGACGTTGGAGGAAAATGGCGTGGCAATGTTTCCCGACGCGCCGACAGAGCGCGGCATTAAGCATTTAGATGAGCTGGCGCAGGCGGTGCGGGATGGTTATGCCGCCACGGTGATTTTTGTGATCCAGATGCGCGGAGTGACCAGTTTTACACCGAATCGCCGCACACATGCGGCTTTTGCCGAAGCGCTGCAGCGGGCACAGCAGGCTGGCGTACAAGTGCTGGCTTATGATTGTGACGTAACGTCGGATGGCCTTAGTTTGGGAAAGCAGATTCCCTGCTGTTTTTAAATTGGGATATATGCTATAATAAAAAATCCTAGCGCTGTGCCTGCTTCAAGAGCTGGGGGCAGCATAGGGGCAGTACAGCTGAAAAAGAACGGAGCAGATTATGAGAGCTTATACGAAATTTTATATTACGCCGAAGGGCGAGAGAGCCGCCCGCAGCGGCCATCCATGGGTCTATGCAGAGGAAATAACCAATATTGAGGGCGAGTACCGGAATGGTGATCTGGTCGATGTGGTAACAAACAAGGGCAAATATCTGGGCACCGGGTTTGTCAACGACCATTCCAAGATCAGGGTGCGCCTGATTTCGACCAATACCAATGATAAATTTGACGCTGATTTCTGGGAACGGCGGTTGCGTTATGCGATCGATTATCGTCGTACTGTAATGCCAGGAGCCGATTTTAAATGCTGCCGCCTGATTTTTGGTGAGGCCGATCATTTTCCAGGTCTGACAGTAGACCGGTTCAATGACATTTTGGTTGCACAGACTTTATCACTGGGAATAGAAGTGCGGAAAGAGTTGATTTTTAACCTGTTGTACAAGATTCTACGTGAGCAGGGTGAGGAAATCAGGGGCTTGTATGAACGCAACGATGTGAAGATCCGCCTGCTGGAAGGTATGGAAGAAAATAAGGGCTGGTTTACGCTGGCCGAGGCCCCGGAACCGGGCGAGCCTTTGACGGAAATCGTTGAAAACGGAATCAGGTATAATGTAGATGTGGAGAACGGTCAGAAAACAGGCTTCTTCTTGGATCAGAAGTATAATCGTCAGGCGATTGCTAAGATCGCCCGTGGTAAGCATGTACTGGACTGCTTTACCCATACGGGTGCGTTTGCCCTGAATGCGGCGGCGGGCGGCGCTGCTGCTGTAACAGCTGTAGATATTTCGGCCGAGGCAGTGCAGATGACGGACGCCAACGCCTCTAAAAACGGCTTGGATAAAGTCGTTAAAGGCTTGAAGGCCAATGTTTTTGATCTGCTGTCCGAGCTGGTCAATAATAAGTCCCGGGAATATGATTTTATTATTTTAGACCCGCCGGCGTTTACAAAGTCGGGCAGTACGGTCAAAAATGCCATCCGCGGCTATAAAGAGATCAATTTAAAGGCTATGAAGCTGCTGCCGCGCGGCGGTTATCTGGCGACTTGTTCCTGCTCGCATTTTATGAAGGAAGAGCTGTTTGTGCAGATGCTGCATGATGCGGCTGCAGACGCCAATGTACAGCTGCGGCAGATCGAGGCGCGCCAGCAGTCGCCTGACCATCCGATTTTATGGAATGTCCCGGAGACGTATTATTTGAAATTTTATATTTTCCAGGTAGTTTAAGTTGTGATTTGGAGGCAAGATAATGCAGCTGCAGCAGTTATTGGAAGCTATGATCGCTTATATGGGCGGCGACGCCCGGCGGATCCAGCACTTTATTAAGGTACATGCCCTGGCGCAGTTGATCGGACGTCAGGAACAGCTGAACGAAAGGACGCAGTTTATTTTAGAAGCTTCGGCGCTGACTCACGATATCGGTATCAAAAATGGCGAGGCGAAGTTCGGCGCCGGTAAATGCAGCGGTAAAACGCAGGAGCTGGAGGGACCGCCGGCAGCGGCAGAACTGCTGGCAAAGTTAGGTTTTGCTCCTGACGTCTGCGAGCGGGTATGCTATTTGATTGGGCATCATCATACTTATACCAATATCGATGGTATGGATTATCAGATTTTAGTGGAAGCTGATTTTTTGGTGAATTTTTATGAAGATGGCATGAGTAAGGAGGCTATCCAGACTGCCTGCGGGCGAATTTTTAAAACGGCGTCTGGTATCAGGCTGTGCCGCCAGATGTTTGGAATTTGAATGATGTATAAAAAGCACTTGCCGTAATGAAGCAGGCAAGTGCTTTTTCTGTTATAAATAATCGTGGGAGCCTGCGCCTGCAGGAGCCGAAAATGGAACAGACCCTTATGGCAGCGGCTTATGCAGACTGACCGTAAGGGTCTGTTCACTATGTTAAGGAGAGGGGAACGCTTATTTAACTGCCGTCAGATATTTGCCAATGGCGGCTGCGGCTCCGCGTCCCTCGGCAATGGCCCAGACTACCAGGCTTTGGCCGCGGCGGGCGTCGCCAGCCGCAAAAATACCGGGGATCGAGGTCATATAATCATTATCATTGGCCGCAATAGTATTGGCCTCTGATCTGGCAAATTTAAATTCGTCAAATAACTGTGTTTCAGTGCCGATAAAACCCATTGCCAGAAGCACCAGCTGAGCTGAAACTATTTGTTCTGTTCCGGCGATCTCGACAGGAATTAAACGCCCGTCTTCCTTCTGCCAGTCGATCTGGCAGAGCCGCAGTTTATCGACTTTTCCATTTTTGCCGATAAATTCCTTGCTCATGATACAGTAGTCGCGCGGATCCTGGTGGTACAGCTCGAAGGCTTCTTCCTGCCCGTAATCAGTTTTGAAAACACGAGGCATTTCCGGCCAGGGGTTATCTGCAGTACGGGAATGGGGCAGGCAGGGCATGATCTCGATCTGTTTTACGCTTCTGCAGCCCTGACGAATGGCTGTCGCTACACAGTCGGTGCCGGTATCGCCGCCGCCGATGACGATAACATCTTTCCCCTTGGCGGAAACAGCTTTTTTATCCTGCAGGCTACTGTCTAAAAAGCTTTTAGTGACGCTGTGCAGATAATCCTTGGCAAAGTGGATGCCCTGCAGCTCGCGGCCGGGGATGGTCAGATCACGCGGTACGGTACTGCCGGTACAAAGGGCGATCGCATCGAACTGTTTCAGCAGTGTTTCCGAAGAAATTTTGTGGCCGATCTCACTGTTCAGTTCAAAGGTGACCCCGGCCTCTTCCAGAAGCTTGATACGTCGTTCTACCAGATGCTTGTCCAGCTTCATATTGGGTATACCATACATCAAAAGCCCCCCGGCGCGGTCGGCACGTTCATAGACGGTGACGCTGTGGCCTGCCTTGTTAAGCTGGTCAGCACAGGCCAGGCCGGCCGGGCCGCTGCCGATAACGGCAACTTTTCCGCGTTTGCCGGTAGAAGGAGGAAGTGGCTTCAGATTATTTTCGTGAGCGAAATCAGCGATAAACATTTCTAAACTGCCGATTTCGATTCCGTGTTTATTTTTAGTTAAAACGCAGTGAGCTTCGCATTGACGTTCATGCGGGCATACACGTCCGCAGATAGCGGGCAGGTTGCTGCGTTCGGCAATTGTTTCGTAGGCCAGACCGATATTGCCTTCACTGAGTGCGCGGATAAACTGCGGGATATTGTTGGCTATCGGGCAGCCGGTGCGGCAGGTGGGACGTGCACAATTCAAACAGCGGCGCGCTTGATTGATAGCTTCCGACATGGTCATTGTTCTGCTCATTCGTTGTTACCTCGCTTTTCATTTTGCTCGCGATGTTTTTTGATGATTTCTTCCAGTTCTTCCAGTCTGCTGTCCATACGTACCATATAATCTGCCAGACGGTCTTCGTAATCGGCAACTGGATCGGGAAGCTGGTTATGGTTCAGATCGATCATGCTGTCAGGGCTGCTCATATCGCTGGCGGCAATGCGGACTCCATCTTTGGTAACGATACGGCCGGGAACACCTACTACTACCGAGTTTGGCGGTACTTCCTTTAATACTACCGAACCGGCGCCGATCTTGGAATTGGAGCCGACTGTAAAGGATCCCAGTACTTTAGCACCGCTGGAAACGACTACGTTATCGCCGATCGTAGGATGACGTTTGCCTTTTTCCTTGCCGGTACCACCGAGGGTTACTCCCTGATAGAGCGTGACATTAGAACCAAGTTCTGCGGTTTCGCCAATAACAAGGCCCATACCATGGTCGATAAAAAGTCCGGGTCCAAGAGTTGCTCCGGGGTGGATATCGATACCGGTCAGAAATCTGGAAAATGTATTAAGCAGCCGGGGAATCAGTACCCAGCCTTTTAAGTATAATTTATGCGCTAAACGGTGGAGCCAGATAGCATGCAGACCGGGATAACAAAGTGCTGCCTCCAGCCTGGTTTTGGCTGCAGGATCGCGGTGCATAACTGCATCAATGTCGGTTTTAATTTGGTCTAACATGACAGACTCCTTTCGTAAACAGTTTTAAAGTGACTTCTTAACTTATATATTTTAGCACAGGGTATTTTCCAATGCAAATTATTGCAATGACAGACATTATCGCAGAAAGTTAAAAATATGAATAAAGTATACAAAATATAATGGAATTGTAAAATTTTGTAAGTTGTGGTAAAGTTTAAAGAAATAAAAGTTCATAATCAAACAAAATGCTGAGAATTAAACCTGTACCACTGGTAGTATTTATGCTATAATTAAAAGCGATTTACAAGAATAAAGTGTATACTATTTCAAAGCGAGGTGTTTATTACGGACAAAGATGTGATGAAAGCAAAAGTATGCGCCGCTATTGATGCCTGGGCCGCTAAAGTCGAAGCTTTAGCGCAGGATATCGAAAGGGAACCGGAACTTGGTTTTAAAGAAACTAAAACAGCAGCTAAAGTCACTGCTTTTTTACAGCAATTAGGTTTGGCACCTCAGACTGGTTTGGCCCTGACGGGTGTCAAAGCCCGCGTTGTAAGCGGACGTCCCGGACCTACTGTGGCAGTGTTGGGCGAACTGGATGCGATAGGGTGTCCGGACAGTTGTAAAGCAGATCCTCTGACCGGTGCGGCGCATGCCTGCGGCCATAATTTACAGGTTGCAACAATGGCTGCTGTAGCCTGCGGGATTACGCAGTCTGGTGTTTTGAGTGAATTATCAGGCGATGCCGTATTTTTTGGCGTTCCTGCTGAGGAGTATGTAGAACTTGCTTACCGCAACAAATTGATCAAAGAAGGCAAACTACATTTTCTTACCGGCAAGGGGCAACTTATTTATGAAGGCGCTTTTGACGATATCGATATGGCGATGCAGATGCATGCTGATAAAAATATGCCGGCAGCAACTGTATCCATTGGTGAAAGCAGCAACGGCTTTATTGGTAAAACAATTCAGTATGTAGGTAAAACAGCTCATGCAGCCGATGCGCCTGATCAAGGTATTAATGCTCTAAATGCGGCTATGCTGGGACTGATGGGAATCAACGCTTTGCGTGAAACTTTTCGTGAAGCAGACGTTGTTCGTGTTCATCCGATCATTACTAAAGGCGGCGACTTAGTAAACTCTGTTCCTGCCGATGTCAGGATCGAGACCTATGTACGCGCTAAAACCATGGAAGCGATCGAAGCGACTCATAAAAAGGTGGATACCGCATTGAAAGCCGGCGGCGATGCCGTAGGAGCACAGACGGTTATTGCCACGATGCCGGGGCAGTTGCCTTTGGCCTGCAATAACAGGCTGAACGAGTTGTTCGTAACCAATGCTAAAATTGCCGAACCCAATGTAGCAGTTAAAGACGCCGGACATTTCAGTGCTTCAACTGATATGGGTGACGTATCGCATTTACTGCCGGTTATTCATCCCTTTATTGGCGGGGTCGACGGCTTTTTGCATACGGCAGATTTTCATGTAGTCGATTTTAAGCATGCTGTATTGTTGCCTGCTAAGGCTTTTGCGATGATGATCATTGATTTGCTGGCCGACGATGCCGAATTGGCGCGTCAGATCAAAGCGGAGCACCACCCGCTGCTGACAAAAGAAGAATACATCGCCAAGCTTGATAAATATTTTCAGTAATTATAAGCTGTAACAGGAAAATGATGGAAAAGGGAAGGTGGATTTTGTGAAAAACATTAAAGTTCATGCCATCGTTTTAGCATTGATCATCATTGCGGAAATGATTGGTAACGTTTCTTTCAAGATCGGCGTAGGTACTATTGTACTGCTGCCGATGCTGTATGCTCTGATTATGGGTATTTTTATGGCACCTAAATTCTTAAAGGTAGTTAATCAAAAGGATATGCTGGATGCAAGCTCGCTGATCGGCATTACACTGATGCTGCTGATGGCACGTTACGGTACTTTGGTTGGGCCGACGCTGCCTAAAATTCTGGCGGCTTCTCCGGCTTTGATACTGCAGGAGTTTGGTAATCTGGGCACTGTTTTCATCGGTGTGCCTGTGGCTATTTATTTGGGCCTCAAACGTGAAACTATCGGTGCGGCTCACTCCATTGCCCGTGAACCTAACGTAGCTTTGATCGGCGAGCGTTATGGTCTTGACTCTGCTGAAGGGCGCGGAGTTATGGGAGTGTATATTGCCGGTACGGTTTTTGGGACTATTTTCTTTGGTGTTATGGCCAGTTTTGCAGCTGCGTACCTGCCTTTCCATCCTTATGCGCTGGCAATGGCAGCCGGTGTCGGCTCTGCCAGTATGATGACTGCTGCTGTAGGATCTTTAAGCGTTATGTATCCGCAGATGGCGGATCAGATCGCTGCTTTTGGTGCAGCCAGCAATATGCTCTCCGGTCTTGACGGCCTGTATATGTGCATATGGATGGCTTTGCCGCTGACAGAGTGGCTGTATAAGAAAATCTACCGCTTCAAATACGGTGTTGAACCGACAGGAAAGGATGCTGCAAAATGAAAATCAAAGATACACTGATCGTATTATTTATTGTCGGCGCCATGTCTCTTGTCGCCAACGCTATTGGCACCAAATATACTATCGTGGAAGCAATTCCCGGTCTGCTATTTTTAATATTTTTGGCAATTGCCGGTGTTGTTCTGGCAAAATATTTGCCGGGACGTATCCCTGCTGTTGCTTATATCGTAACTTTGGGCTGTATCCTGACTTATCCGACTATGCCCGGCAGTGACGTGATCAATGAAGCTGTTAAAAAAGTAGGCTTTTTACAGCTTTGTACTCCGATTCTCGCTTATGCCGGTATCGCTATCGGCAAAGACCTTGATGCTTTTGCCAAGAGCGGCTGGCGGATCGTTGTAGTTGCCTGTGTAGTTTTTACAGGCACTTATATCGGCAGCGCGATTATTGCGCAGACTATCTTGAAGGCACTGGGACAGATTTAATCAGCAGTATTTTCAGGCACTGGCCTTTGGCCAGTGCTTTTTCTTTGACCACTTTACTAAATTTACAGAGGTAAAAGCGAATGAGTTGAATTTATCGGCAAGATAAAGTACAATAGAAGTTAGAATTTTACCATATGGGAGGTATGATTATGGCTGAAGTTTTAGCAAAAACTACATTTTCCAGTGTTATTCACAACAACGAAGTTTGTGATGAAATAGTTAAATGGGGCAATGCTAACGGTTATCCTGTTACGAAAGCAAAATTACAAAATAAATTAGATGCGTATGTAGGGTTTTCGCCTGAGTATATGATTTTGGCAAAACGGCTGCCGCCTATTCCCGGAGGCTGGGATGTGACTGTCGAAAGCTACGAACCCGAAGAACGTATCATTCCGCTCAATGTTAAACCGGAAACAGGAGAGATCAACCGCTTTATCGTTAAAATGATGGAAGAATATGTTAAAGAAGGTCTGAAAATGGAGCTTGCTGAAAATATTTATGAATCTTATGGTACGCACTTGCGTGATTTAAAGGTCGTAGGTCATCCGATTCTCATCAATAATTTTGAAGATTTTATCGAAAATATGCGTTGATTGCCAGAACCTGCGTTTTACGCAGGTTCTTTTATAATTGCAGTCAATATTATACAAGATGGCACGGTAGATTTTTGGTAGGATAAGAAAAAGGAGCCTGCTGTGAAAAATGAAAAACGTTTTGTAAAATATGATAAAGAACTGCAGATAGAAGCCTATTGGTTTCAGGGAATCCTGCAGAAATTCCCGCAGCATTTTCACGAATATTATGTGCTCGGGTTTGTTGAGAAGAGTGGCCTGCGTCATATGTGCTACGATAATGTGGATTATTATATAACTGCCGGTGATGTGCTGCTGTTCAATCCCTGCGTGCCGCATAACTGCGAACCAATGGATAATGATCTGCTTGATCTGCGCTGCCTGAATATTAAACCGGAGATTATGAGTCAGTTTATGCAGGAATTGACAGGCAGTGAGGAAGTGCCGCTGTTTGCCAGCCCTGTTTTACGCGGTGACGAATTGTCTGGATCACTCCTGCGTGAACTGCATCAAATGATTATGCAGGAACGGGAAGACCTGGCGAAGGAAGAAACTTTTTATTTTTTGCTGGAACAGCTTGTTGCTGCCGGTATCAGTAAAACCTCTATCGAGGCGAAAGCCCCGCCTGTACGCAGAGTAACAGAACATCTGCTGGGGCATTATACAGAAAAAGTGACGCTGGAAGAACTGGCAGCTGTAGCTTGTATGAACAAATATTCCCTGCTGCGGCTGTTTACGAAAACGGAAGGTATCACGCCTTATCGTTACCTGGAAACAATAAGGATCGGCAAAGCTAAGGAACTGCTTGCTCAGGACCTGGAGCCTGCTGAGGTTGCATTGATGACCGGTTTTAGTGATCAAAGCCATTTCAGTAAATTTTTCAAAGAGGTCATTGGCCTGACACCAGGGCAATACCGTAATATTTTTAAAGTAAAACAATAGGAGAAGCTATGCAGAATAAAATTTTGATGGGGCATCTTTTTGCTCTTGTAACGATCTTGCTCTGGGGTACGACATTCATTTCAACTAAAGTATTGCTGCGCAGCTTTACTCCGATAGAGATTTTGTTTTTCCGCTTTATTATGGGGCTGATAGTTTTGTTTCTGATCTATCCGTATCGGTTGAAGGTGACTGATAAAAAACAGGAATGGATCTTTGCCGGTGCCGGATTAAGCGGTATTACTTTGTATTATCTGTTTGAAAATATTGCGCTTGTGTATGCTCCTGCGTCTAACGTGGGAGTTATTACGGCCACAGCACCATTTTTTACAGCATTACTGGCCTGTCGTTTTTTGGCAGGCGAAGCTCTGCAGAAAAAATTTATAGTCGGGTTTGTACTGGCGATTGCCGGTATCGCCATGATCAGTTTCAACAGTGCTACACAGCTGCAGATTAATCCTTTAGGAGATTTTCTGGCTTTAGCGGCAGCTGCTACATGGGCAGTTTATGCTGTATTGTCTAAAAAAATCAGTTCATTTGGTTACAATGCCATCCAAAGCACACGGCATACTTTCATGTATGGTTTGGTATTTATGCTGCCGGCACTGCTGTTTATGGATTTTCGCTGGGGTTTTGAGCGGCTGGCTGATCCTGTCAATCTGTTTAATTTGTTGTTTTTAGGTGTCGGAGCGTCGGCGATGTGCTTCGTGACCTGGAATATGGCAGTCAAGCTGCTGGGAGCTATTAAGACCAGTGCCTATATTTATCTGGCACCTGTAGTTACTGTGATTACCTCTGTTATTGTTCTGGATGAGAAAATCACAGCGGTTATCGCCTTCGGTATGCTGTTGACGATGACAGGACTGCTGCTTTCAGGTGATGTTGTAGCTTTGGTCAAAGCAAATATGCGCGGTAGGGGAAAGTAAAATATTTTGTAAAAAGAAAATTTAAAATAACGTCTGCGAAAATGCAGGCGTTATTTTTTATGATATTTATGCCTTATAGGATATAAAAAAGCACCCGCAGATAAATCTGCGGGTGCTTTTAAGCAGTTTTTACATATCCTGAATATGGGCTTCAGCTACGTCAAAGTCTTTGACTATAGCAGCATCGGGTTTTTTATCCAGCAGGCTGACAACATAAATAGCCAGAGCTGAAATGATGAAACCGGGAACGATTTCGTAAATACCGGTGTAAGCAAAAAATTCTTTCCAGATAAGCACTGTGCTGCCACCGAAGAAAACGCCTGCAATAGCGCCTTTGATAGTAGTGCGGCGCCAGAAAAGGCTGAACAGTACAAGCGGGCCAAAAGAGGCGCCGAAGCCTGCCCAGGCAAAGGACACCACACGGAACACAGAACTGTTGGGGTCCCTGGCCAGGAACATGGCAACCAGAGAGATCACAACCATGGTCCCCCGTGCCACCAGC
>OHEQ01001182.1_pt1 | contig 10208 bp, 8 predicted proteins | sample 1567321 | NCBI WGS metagenome assembly OHEQ01 (sample SAMEA3879598, study PRJEB24766) | human gut metagenome | biome: human-associated habitat; feature: feces | place: USA | collected 1985/1987
CGCAACCTCTCAACAAATATTTATGAGGCGGTCGTTGACGGAAGAAATGTATATGTTATCGATAAAAACATTACTTTTATCAAAGAAAATTATCTTAACCAATATTACGGCAAAAAGGATTCCGTCATTGTTTACAAGGATGAAAAGGAATTCAACGGATTTACAATTTACAGCGTAGACAGAGTTAAATAACATTAAAAAAGGTATATCACGATTTTTTTGGAGACTGTGAAGTCGTTTTTCTTAGGCATTTCGTTCATTCCTTTTCTGTCATTTTCCGGGCAAACTAAAACAAAAAGCAGAGCTTTTGGGCTCTGCTTAGTTTCTTGAAAATATACTTTTGCTATGGGAGTGATTCAGATTAGATTGCTCGGAATAAAACAATTATCCTTGTCAATCGGTATCGGCTTCTCACACATACATATGATGCCGCCGTTTCCGCGGTTCAAAGAAGCCTTGTCAATTACGCTGTACTTTTTGACCTCACGACGATCAGGAGAAGCACTCTTTTTGATTTCCAACGGATGAATGACATTGTTTTCCTCGATGAAAACATCAATCTCTTTTGCGTTAGAATCACGAAAATAGGTAATATTTACTTTAGATTTAGCGTAAGCGTAATTTTTCACAAGCTCCATTACCACATAATTTTCGTAGTAATGACCGCTTGCAGCACCGTTACGGAGAGTGTCTGCCGTCAGCCACATCGAAAGGTAAGCACAAAGACCGGTGTCACAGAAATACAGTTTCGGTGTTTTGCTGAGCCGTTTCAGTTCATTGTTTGAATATGGGGCAAGCAGATAAACAATGTGAAGTCCCACAAGTACTTTCAGCCATTCCTTTGCGGTACTTGGTGCAATGTCAGCGGATTCCGCAAGAGTAGAATAATTTACCTGCTCTGAAACAAGAGCAGCACAGCCGACCAGAAACTTACGAAAACGAACTGTGTCGGTGATACCGCCGTGTTAGCTTAGTAATATTTTTTTGAAAGGTGATAAAATTATGAGTACCAATAAGATTACTTGTTCATTTACCGTTGACCGTTATATTTACAACGCTTATAAAAGTATTGTTGTAAAAGGTGGCGAAAATGTAAAGGGCAACCTTATCCGTTATATGCTCAATGTCATTAACTATGAAACGCCAAATGCAGATACAATTTCTGCCATTAAAGAAGTTGAAGAACTGAAAAAAAATCCAAACAAAAAAACCTATGCATCATTTAGCGAGCTTTTAGAGGATATTACCAATGAGTAAATTAAGAATTGTGCCATCACAAAAATTCAACAGAGATGTTAAGCTGGCAATTAAGCGTGGATACAATATTCAATTGCTTAATGATGTTGTTGAAATGATAGCTGAACAACAACTACTGCCACCGGAATATAAAGATTACAAACTAATTGGAAATTATTCCGGCTGTAGGGAGTGTCACATTACCCCTGACTGGCTCTTAATTTATGAAATTAGTAATGAAGAACTTATTTTGTATCTGACAAGAACCGGAACACACAGCGATTTATTTTAAACTTCTAAAGTCATTTTTGCCTTAATAGAATATACCAACAAATAAAAGAAAGAACCTTCCCTAATGATAAATTCATCAGAGAAGGTTCTTGTTATTTCTTCACCATAACTACAGCCTGTTTGCCGAGTTCGTTATATCTTGTATTTACAAGGCTTTTTGAGTATCTTGTACGAGCGTTTGTCCATGGGTCGTTGAAATAGTAATAATCTTTGTCATAGCCCGTGAGCAACAAACAATGTTCGCCGGCAGTCCAAGTGTAGTAACTGCCGAGTTTATATTTTGCGTTTTCATCGGTGTAGTTTACTCTCCAAGTGGTTGTCTTAAATGACGGTGACATATTAATTGTTGCCCACACCATAATCGGCTGACCTTGTGCAACATACTTACCCGAAAGATATTCAAGACTTTTCCCGCTGATTTCGACAGCCTTGTATGATTTGTCGGAAAGGTATTTATTCATACATTTTACCATAATCGGTGCATACGCTCCGTAGCTGTTGGAACTGTATGGTGTTCCAACAAAGGCACAATTCGGATCAGGTCCTGTGTATGAACCGTTTGAATAACCGAAAGGTTTTTTTACCAAATACTTATCTGCAAATGTCGTTTCAGAAATTTTATATCCGTAGAAATTCAACAGCATTGTTGCACTACAGGTTTCACAGCCTGTCGGGAGCTTACTTTGACCGATTAACGGAACATTTGAAATCTTCTTGCTCTGTGGCATTATGTATACATTGCAAATGGCTTTTTTTCCGTTATTCAAAATGCAAGTTACAGTTGCTTTTCCTGTCGCTACTCCTTTGACGACACCTCCGCCTCTTGTTACAGCAGCTATTTTTGAATTGCTTGATGAATAAAGTCTGTAATATGCCGCTGTACCTTTTGGAACACTGCTGTTAATGTCAAAACTCTGACCTATGTACAGTACAATTTCACTTGCGTTAAGTTTAAGAGATGTTGCAAGCGGCTTGACCGTTACATTACAGGTTGCTTGTGTACCGTTTGGCATTTTGCATCTCACAGTTGTGGTTCCTGCCTTTTTTGCGGTCATCAAACCTCCGGCTTTTTGAATAAAAGCAATGTTCGGATCATCTGAATAATAAGAACGATAATAAGCTGCTGTTCCGCTCGGCACATAGCTTGAAAAATCATACTGTTCACCGACTCCAATTATAATACTTGTCTTATCAAGCTTTATGCTATTAGCAAGCTTTTTAACAGTAACCTTACATTTGGCTGTAAGTCCGTTATAAGTTTTTGCTGTAATTGTAGTGACACCAATGCCCACAGCAGTCATTTTGCCTTTATCGTCTACAGTAATTACCCCACTATTATCTGTAGTAAACTCTACTTGCGAAATATCTCCGTTTTCAACAGTTGTGACGAGAGTATATTTTTCACCTTTACCAAGTGTGATATTGTTTTTATTAAGCTTCACACTTTTTGGTACGCTAGTAGGTTTCGGCTCTGTAGTAGGCTGTTCAGTAATCTGCTCAGTATACTCTTCTGTTGAAGGTTCAGTAACTTCTTCCGTAGTTGTTTCAGTCGATTCTGTCGATGGTTCATCAACAATTGTTGTTTCCTCAACACATTCTGTAGTAGTTTCAGTATATTCAGTTGTTACTTCAGTACAAGCAGAGGAGAAATCCGATATCGTTGTTTCTGTGAATTCCATATTTTCTGTTGTCATCTTTGTACTTTCTGTGGATGCTTCAGTTCCGTAAGCCGAGGTAGTTTCTGTCAAAGATGACGGTTCTGATGTATCGAATTGAGATCCAACAATAATTTTCTGAATATTAGTGGCATCAATAACGGTCAACACATTGTCACCATTAGTATCGTAAAGGAATTTCTCATCATCAGTTAAGTCAATCATACCTACAACATACTTTTGGACCTTGGTTGCATCCATAACTGTAAATTCGTAATTACTGCCATTAACGATAGTTGCTGCATATGGTATTGTACATATCACAGATAACAGCGTTATGATCAACAATATTGATATTGTTTGTATTATTTTTTTCATGTTTTTTGCTCCCTTATCTGTGCCTGTTGTAATAGTCTTTGTCTGACCGTTTACAAATGTCTTTTCTACCGTATTACCGTCTGAATCGGTAACAATGTAGTAAGTAATACTGCCGTCAGATGATGTGCGATATTCGCTTTCAAGCGAACCGTCAAATGTATAATAGTAATATGAAGTTTCACCGCTTGAATAGTTTTAGGTATTAGTAGGCTCAAATGAGCCTACTTACCCACATTCGTTTTAAATTTTTTCAAATATAGTTAGAATTATTAATCAATCTAAAATTTATGCCTATTTTTTTTAACTCATTAAATGCACTAAAATTGGTCTCATTGACTAACACCATTTTTTCATGTGAAATACAGCGAAACCACGGTATGCAATTTTTATAAAAAGCCAAATCTTCAGGATAATCATAAGCATTCCAAGAAGAAAAATCTATAGGTTTCATCAATAAAGCCGTTGTTATTTTATTAATTCTGAAACAATGGATTTGTTGTCCTGCAGTATATCTGGGTGTTTTTATTTTGCCTAATGGAATTTCATGATTTCTAAAACCATCCAAGAAATTAAAATATTCATTAGAATGATCCTTTTTATGGATCTGTCTCACAGTAAAAAAACTAAAATTCTCGCTATAGCAAGTGGCAATTTTTAATATATCGTTATATTTACTATTAAAATCGTCACAATTCATAAAAGTATAAACCATAATACCACCTGTATTCCCTATACATAAAACGAATGAATACTCCACTTTATATTTAACATGATAATATTTAAAAGAAGCAGATCATCTATGTTTGGGATCACACTTACTTCTAGTGCTGTCTACTGAGTTTGCGATATTTAACGCATCACTCTTATAATAAGTTATTACATCTTTGCCTTGCCGCAACTTTGATTCAGCTTGACTTTTAGTAAGTTTACTTCCGCATTATCAACCGTCATTTCATTATCATTATAACCGTAAACAAACGCAAATGCAATATAATTTACAATTTCATTTGTTTTTTCAGGAGTAACAGAAAGTGATACCTGCTGGTAACCGTCCGTGTTTGCACTAAGGTTCTGATATGTGCATTCTCTGTAATGCGTTCGGAACAAATTATTAAATGCTTTTCCAAGTAATCAAATTTTTAGATAGCTGAGACTCTAATACATTTCGAAGCAAAATAATTTCTTTTCGTAATACTTGCCCAAAGTATAATAATATAGTTTATTTTCCGACACAGCGGATGGGCTACAGTCAAGTGTTTATGCACATATATCATATGTTTTCATTAGTATTTCCTTAATTTGCTCATTGTACATTGCTCAAATCTCTTATGTTATACGGTTATCCTTGCAACCTTTCCCCAAGGCGGATTCACTTCTTCATTATTTAATAACCAAAGCACCGGAATACCTCCGGCAAGCTTTTCCAGAGGAAAGGGGGCATATCCATCTGATAATATGATAATACTTGCCGGCAATTTGTCGGACATATGATGAAATACATACTCAAAAATGATTTGAAAGTCGGTTCCACCACCTCCGGCGGGTTTGATTATCTTGAACTCGTTCTCGTCGCTAAACGGCTGTGGCTTTATAATCGCCGCATCAATGAAGCCAAGCCATCCCTTTAGTTTTCCGTTGAACTGATCAATTGCTCCTTTAACCTCTGAATATGCTGCTGCAATCATATCGTCCGACATACTCCCTGATGTATCAATCATAAACAGGATATCTTCTACCCTATCTTCCTTGCCGTTGAAATCAGGCAAGAAAAACGGACTGTCGTCAAATCTCCGATCCGGTGGAGTAAACGAATAATCAACAACTTCTTCCTGAATAAAATCATTCAAGATTGTCCGCCAATCAGTTTGCGTTTTTTTTAGTTCTTTAAGAATACGCTCGGCAAAAGCAGGGAGAAGGCCTCTTGCGTTTGATGGATCTCTGATCTTAATAGCTTCTGCTGCGTCTTCAAACCGCTTGACCCATACGTCACGAAGTGTATCATCTTCTTCATACTTGCCCCACCGTGAATGATCATCCCATACCCGTACCGGTTGATGCTGTTCTTTTGAAATCTCTTTTTTTGCCCTGCCGACAGCAGAACCTGGACTTTTATTATTGCCTTTTTTATTAAGATTATTCGGAAGCATAGCATAGACCTGTTCGGCAGTATATTCATGCCCTTCTTTTCCGTCCGGTGCAACATGCATTGCTATTCCGTATTTGCTTAGCGTTATACTGCTCGCTTTCATTCCGTTCTCAAGCATAATATTAGAGTTGACAACAATGTCAGCCGCAATATTGTATGCTTCATGGTCTTCAACATCTCCGCGAAAGCAATGCTGTAACACAACATGCAAAATCTCATGCATCATGACAAAGTCAAGTTCACTATCACTGAGACTATCGAGAAAATCTATGCCAAAAGTAATCCTTACTCCATCCGTACAAGCCGTTTCAATTTCTTCACTGACAGCATAAATCATATGCATTAAAAGTAAACCGTAAAATCCATGGTTATACAAAATGCGCATGCGTGATAACAGAAGTCTTTTTATGCACCATTTAATCTTGCTTTCAGACAGAGCCATTTATTAACCATCCTTTCGTTTGAAGCCACCTTGCAAATTCCGGAATGGTCATGAGCTTTTCTTTGTAATTTTTATCTATGCACATATAGTCTTTCAGCAATACTGCGCTGAAATCGGGAGGCATTTTGTCTGCATATCGGATTGAATTTGCGATTCTGCTCATTTCATCTTTGTGCATCCGTGCATAGGCGGTCATAGATGCCATTAAAGCGTACATGACATCAGTATCCTTTGGCATCTGTGGCATTTTGCCGTCAAAAATATCTTCAACGGCCGGCAGGTTTTTATATACCTTGGCCCATGTTCTGAATTCAACCGCTGCACCTGTCCCGACAAGTCCGGCAATCAAGTAATACATGCTGTCTATGTCATCATCAATCCAGTTCAGAACATTGCTTACCATTTCCCACGCACGGGGAGTCGGGAAAGCGAGATCATTACTGTCGGGATCAAATCCCATGAGATAACTTTGCCTGAAAGACAAAAAACCGACAACCTTATCATTGATACCGGAGGAAATTGCCCATTGCTTCCACGAACTGAAACTGCCTTCAATTTCGATGTGCATAAGTCGATTTGCCAGAGCTTTCGGCATTTTGAAAGCTACGGATTTATCTGTCACACGGTTTCCGGCGGCGATAACGATACAATTCTCAGGAAGTTTGTGCTCTCCGACAACTCGGTCAAGTGTGATCTGATAAGCTGCCGCCTGCACGGACTGAGGTGCTGCGGAAATTTCATCAAGGAACAGGATGTTGACAATATCGTCACTTGCATCCATTTGGAATATCTGCGGTTTCAGCCACACTGCAAGCGTTTTGTCAGCGTTGGCGGTAGGAATGCCACGCAGATCGATAGGATTGAAAAGAAGCAATCGAACATCGGTTACATTAACCGTTTTACCGGTTTTCTCGCCAATCTCTTTTGCAATCCGGCGAACTGCTTGTGATTTACCAACACCCGGAGGTCCCCACAGCATAACGGACGGCATCGTTTTGATAGGGTAGTTGTTTTGAATAATTGCGCAGTAGGCGCTTGATAGTCTTTCAACCATTTTCCCGACATTCATAGAGGGTATGTTGGTCATTTTAATATCGCTCATGTCTTATCTACTCCTAATTTCTTATTAAGTATTTCGAGCTTTTTGCGGCATTCCTCAATTTCATCGCTGAAACTTTCGTGCTTTTTGAGTTCTTCCTTAAGTTGATATTCTCTTTCTTGCAGCTTAGCAAATCCATTTTTCAATTTATCAAAGTACTTTCGTAAATCATCAAGAAAATTATCGATTCTTATTAAATTGCCCGTATTCGTATCTCCGAGTTCTACATAATAACGACCGTTTCGTTTCAGCCAAATATAAGGTTTTTCCCGTGTCATGTTAGCGGGGAGAATAATTTCAAAACCTCGATATGTTGTAAGGGCTTTCTCTTTCGGTTCAAGAACATGTCCAATAAGAGAAGAATGAATGTATTCTCTTAAATGTTTACGCTTTTCCGTCGCTTCCTTCTTTACCTTGCTATCAACCGGTTCGGGATTTTCTTGTTTCCATCCGTTGTAAAATGCAATATCAGCTTCACATTGGGCAATATTATTCTCTTGATTGGATATTTTTCCGGGCATCTCTAACAGTTCTTTTTCCATGCGAATTCTTGAATCAACAAGTTTGCGCTGTAATGTCAGATAGCGCGAAAGCTCGTTTGCGGTCTTCACACGCTCTTTTACAAGAGGATTTCCTACGGCCAGAGCTTTGACCTCGGCATAGTCGAGCACTGTGTCTTCAATATCCTTTCCACTCCGCTCGGTAAGCGATCCGGAAAGCAATCCGGTAATAAATCGTTGCTTGGTTTCGAGCAGCTGCCATGAATAGGCATCAAAGCTCCCTTCTGTGATATATCGGAAAATCTGCACTTTTGAATTGGTATTTCCTTGGCGCAGAATGCGCCCCTCACGTTGCGTCATATCTGCCGGTCTCCACGGAACATCGATATGATGCAGAGCGATCAGCTTATCTTGAATATTTACACCGAGTCCGAGTTTGAAGGTCGAACCGAGCAACACGCGAATGTCACCTTTCCTGACTTGAGCAAACATGGTATTTCTCTGTGCTTCGGTCCGGGCATCATGAATAAAAGCAATCTTGTCAGAAGGAACGCCTTTACTCTGAAGCATAGTCTTCACTTCATCATAAATGTTAAAACACGTTTTAGGAGTCGATGTGTCGCAAAAAATGATTTGTGTAGATTTACAAGCCGTTGTTTTGAAATATATATCAGAAACATTTTCGACACAGCGTGCCACTTTCGATTGATAAGTGAACATAGCACTTGGATCGACCAGCCTTAAATCAAGCGCTGCTTTCCTTCCGTCTGTCGTGATTTTCAGCATATTGTCATCTTTGCGACTAACATATCCTTTGCGAACATTCTCTGCTCTCTGTGAAATATCTTTCAGATAATCTGCAAAATCATTTGTTTTTGAGATCAGCGCATCAGTATATCCATCTATCTGCGGAATACCGACTGATGTGTCCACTTGATGAAAATCGGCAATGGATGACAGTAGAGATGTGAGTTCGGGAAGGTTGTGAAACTTAGAAAAACGAGTGGCAAGCCGATAACTGCTTGTGTCAACATCAATTTCAAATTCCGTGCTCCTTTCTGCAAACATACCGATCCAACTGTCAAAGTTCTGAAGATCCAGCATGGCAAGTTCACCGCTTTGCAAATACATCTGCATAATAAACGCATCTGTGATAGAATTTGTAATCGGAGTTCCGGTAGCGAAGACAACTCCTGCGCCGTCATTCTTCTTCTGCACCATATGTACCTTATCCATCATATCCTTGCATTTCCTGGAACCTGAAGCACTGATTCCAAGAACTTTATCTGCTTTTGTTTCGATAGGAACATTCTTAAAATTGTGTGCCTCATCTACAAAGAGTCTTGTAATTCCGAGATCATCAAAATACACACCGTTATACAAATCATCCATTGCAACGGAAAGTTCGGATAAAGCTTTTGAAACCGCCTCTTGCTTTTTCTTCAAACGAGAAGTGGCCTTGTTCTTTTTGCCCGCTATTTCTGCGATAAGTTTCTGTTCATAAACAAACTGGTTTCGATAGTATTCCTTTGACAACGGAATCCGCTCAAAACAACTGTAAGCAATAATGATCCCATCAAAATCCTCGTCACGTATTCTTTCAAGAACACTTTCTCTTTTTGAGGGAGCGAAACTTTTCGGTTCGACGCAAAGAATATTGGCACTGGGGTACATGGCATAGAAAATGTTTTTCCATTGACCGACAATGTTATTTGGAACGACAAACATATTCTTTTCAGACAGCCCCATACGGCGCATTTCCATTGCCGCAGCAATCATAACATAGGTTTTTCCGGCTCCGACATCGTGTGCCAATAGAGTGTTCGGAGTAAAAAGAATTCGCGCAACAGCGTCTTTTTGATAGGAATAAAGCTTTATCGCCGGAGACATGTCGGGAAACCGTAAAAATGATCCGTCAAAAATTCTTTTTCGAACGCAACTGAAATTGTTCTCAAAAATCATTTCAAGACGTTCTTTTCTTCTTTCATCCTCCCAGATCCATTTTTGGAACGCCTTTATCATTTTGTTTTGTTTTTCAATGGCCAGAATGGTTTCAGACTGGTTAATAACTCTTTTCTTGCCTGATGAATTTGTATTACATACAACCTCATCGGTAACAGCTACCGACTTCATATTTAATGTCCTTTCGAGAATATGAAGGGCGTTTATTCTGTCAGTACCATACGTTCGTGTTACCTTAACGTCGTGATTACATCTGCTTTTGAATGGTATTTCCCAAGTGCCGGTCAATTCATCGTGTTTAGTATGGAAATCTTTTTCATCATTGATGCTATACCAGTGTCTGCGCCAATCGCCAAGAAGATACTCTATAAAATCGTCAATTACATCAGCAGGAACCCATGGAGAACCAAGCGTAATATAAATATCATTTGTCGCTACGGTCGGGGGAATGACTTTTTCAATTGCCTTTATATTTTCAGCAAAATATCCGTTGTATTCT
>OHEQ01001192.1_pt1 | contig 10118 bp, 9 predicted proteins | sample 1567321 | NCBI WGS metagenome assembly OHEQ01 (sample SAMEA3879598, study PRJEB24766) | human gut metagenome | biome: human-associated habitat; feature: feces | place: USA | collected 1985/1987
AAAAATTGGCAGTTTCCTGCGATGGCAAACCCAAAACAGCTTTTTAGTCTGCGGTTCAACACCTTTAGCAGCATCAATAAGCATTACAGCACTGTCTGCGGCCATCAGGGTTCTATAAGTATCTTCTGAGAAGTCCTGATGGCCAGGAGTATCAAGAATATTTACGCGGTGCCCAGCATAATCAAACTGTAAAACAGAAGATGTTACGGAAATACCACGCTGTTTTTCAATTTCCATCCAGTCAGAGACTGCATGTTTATTACTTTTTCGCGCTTTTACTGAGCCGGCTAGATGGATAGCCCCTCCATATAGCAACAATTTTTCAGTTAAGGTTGTTTTACCAGCATCAGGATGAGAAATAATGGCAAAAGTGCGCCTTTTCTCAATTTTCTCCAACAATTCCTGCATATTATCCCCCTAATTATTCTTTATTCTGCATCTCATATAAACGATATGCATCTATTATTTGTTTCAAAACATATTCAGGTACCGGTGTTTCTGTTTCTATTTGTCCTTTCATATTGAAACGGAAGGCAATATCGTTAAACTTTTCGCCGCCATAGGTTTCGCAGCTAAAAGTTGTACGCATAAACTCATCTTTAAAAGTACAATCTTTCAAGGAATTCTTTTTGCGTTCGGAATCCCATTCAGTATAAATGCTGAATAATCTCCGCTGTGCTTCTTCTGGGATTTCTTCACTTGTAACAACAGTTTCTTCTAACGGAGTACAGTCAAGATTTTTATATATTGTGCCATCTTCCAAAGTAATACTCACTGTCATCACATAATCTTTTTCAGAAAAAACTGCTGTTTTAATGCGCCATTTGTCTTTCCATCTTTTTATACAATCAGGGCAGATAAAATGCACATCTCTAATACTGTTACTCATAAAATTGTCACGATAATATAATTCTTCAGCAGGAACGAATTTATTATCACAATTACTGCAAACCAAAGGCAGCGTACGAATCATAGGTGTGAACCTCCTTACCCACAGACAAAAAAATAAGCCTTTACGGGGGTTACCCGTAAAGGCTGGCGATCCGAAATGGTCGGAGCGGCGGGATTCGAACCCACGACCTCTTCCACCCCAAGGAAGCGCTCTACCAAGCTGAGCCACGCCCCGAATCACAATGAGTATTATACCCATCCTGCATATAAAAGTCAAGCAATATTTTAATTTCAGCTATGTTCCTTTTCTCTGGCGCCATTAAGATCTAACTTAAGAATATGAGCAGTACTGCGCTGACCATATTTTTCAAAAGCGTCGGTCATTGCTGCAGCAATTATATCACAGTCTTTTTCTGGATCAACATAGGCCATCAAAGTAGATCCAGCTCCACTAATAATAGCTCCATAAGCACCGTTCGCTTTGGCTGCCTCAAAAACAGCCTCTGTACCTGTAATCAAGGGAATTCTATAAGGCTGATGCAGACGATCTTCTAAGGCAGCATTAAGATATTGATAATTGCCGCTCATCAACGCTCCAACATAAAGTGCAGTACGACTGGCGTTGAAAACAGCATCCTGATGAGGAATGTGCTGTGGTATTGCCTGACGTGCCTTATGCGTGGAAAGAGGCTGGTCAGGTACAACGGCTATAAAACGAAGCTCTTTTTGCGGCAGAAAACGCAGTGAATGTGCCCCTGATCTGTCCATATAACTGATTGTAATACCGCCTAAAAGTGCCGGGGCCACATTATCAGGATGTCCTTCGATTTCCGTAGCATAATTTAAAAGCCGCTCTTTAGTTAAAGTTGATCCAGTAAGCAGATTAGCCGCTACAAGTCCGGCAACTATGGCAGTAGAACTGCTGCCCAAACCTCGTGATAATGGGATTCGGTTCTGCATCGTTACTTTAAGGCCAATTCTAGTACCTCTAACTTCATTCCAAACCTTCAAAAATGACAGAAATGCTAAATTTCTGCCACCGGCCCGCAATCGATCTTCGCCTTCGCCAATAACATCTAAAGCAAACCCAGGAGTATCTAAAATTTCAAAAGTAAAATCGTTATACAAGTTGCAGGCTAAACCCAGGGAATCATATCCCGGTCCGCAATTAGCTGATGTAGCAGGAACAATAACAGTTATTTTATTTTTCATATCAAAATTACTCCAGGTCGTGATCTTCAACACGAATAACACTGCAAACCTTTTCAACGATCGGCAGAGCTTTCAATGTTTGTACCGCCATTTGTAAATTTAATTCAGAGACATCATAAGTAATAACGACTAATTCCGCAACACCCTTGACTTTACTCTTTTGTACAACATTCTTTAAGCTTACATTCTGCGCTCCAAAAGCAGCAGCAATAGCAGCTAAAACACCGGGCTTATCCTGTACATGTACCCGTATATAACAGGGAGACATCATATTCTCCAAACTGCAGAGATGTTTTTCATCAAAGCAGGTACAATTAATACGTCCGTTCGATTTATGAATAATATTACGTGCAACATCAATTATATCTCCGCAGACCGCACTTGCTGTAGGCATTTTACCAGCTCCACGGCCCATGAACATCGCATCTCCGATAGCATCACCTGTAACAAAAATGGCATTGAATACATCATTTACACCAGCTAAAGGATGAGATACCGGCAGCATCGTCGGACGCACACAAACGCTAATACCATGTTCAGCATTATTTTTAGCAATAGCTAAAAGCTTAATTGCATAACCGAGCTCTTTACCATGTTCAATATCGCATAGATCCAGCCCGTCAATACCTTCTACTAAAACGTCACTTAAATCAATACGCGTATTAAATGCTATTGACGCAAGAATAACAAGTTTTCTGGCTGCATCCAAGCCACCAACATCTGCGGTAGGATCAGATTCTGCATACCCCTTTTCCTGCGCTTCACGCAAAACATCAGCATAATCCATATTTTCCTGCGACATTTTTGTCAGCATATAATTGGTAGTGCCATTAACAATACCCATTACAGAAGTAACTTTATTAGCGGCTAAACAGGATTTTAAGGGTCTGATAATAGGAATACCGCCGCCTACACTTGCTTCAAACATAAAATCCACTTTATTTTCTTCTGCTAATGGAAATAATTCCTTACCGTATTTTGCTAAAACATCTTTATTAGCCGTTACAACATTCTTTTTATGTTCTAAAGCAGCGGCAATGTATTCCTTCGCCGGATGCTCACGGCCTATAAGCTCAACTACGATATCAATTTCAGGATCTTCAACAATATCTTCGATTTTGTCTGTTAACTGATATTTTTCTGATAATTCTTTAGCTTTTTTCATATCACGGACTAAAATTTTAGATACATGGATTGGAACACCGACTTTTTTTTCTATCTCAGCAGTATTTTCTCCTAAAACAGTCAATACACCGCTGCCCACTGTTCCTGCACCTAAAAGCCCGACTTTAATGCACTCTTTCACAATATCCCCTCCAAGGTTAAAAGCGCATCAACGGATATAACTTAAACTTGGCCTAAAACTTCCAAACGTTTCACTCCGTCGATCATACGCAATTTATCTAATAAGGCTTCCAAATCAATTGTAAGGTCTTTTGTTTCAATAGAAATAGTGGTATTTGCAACACCCTGCAAAGGGATACCCTGGTTAATAGTCATAATGCTGCCGGAATCACTGGCAACAGTGTTTAAAACTCTGGAAAGGACACCAGCTTTATGTTCAAGCAACAAGGATAAGGTAATAATTTTCTCTTTGCTGGCTTCATAAAATGGGAATACATAATCTTTATATTTGTAATAAGCACTGCGGCTTAAGCCCATTCTTTCAACAGCTTCATTAATAGTTTTGATTTCACCGCGTTTTAAAATTTCTTTTACTTTAATAGTTTTTTTGATTGCTTCCGGTAAAATTTCTTCACGCACTAAGTAAAAAGTAGATTTGTCAGACATTGATATCGTCCTCCCTTTTATTAAATGTCCATATGGTTTTTACATGTGTTTTATTATATCATTGTTTCGTGGTAAAAGCCATATGTTTTAAGATTTTCTTATAAAAATAGAAAAACAGCCGTTTTTAGTACATAAATACGGCTGTAATCAATATTATTATTTTTTTTGTAGATCTTTTGCATTACCTTGTTTTATTTTACTTTCTGTACCATTCAAAAGTCTTTTAATATTTTCTGCATGACGTATAACAACAAATCCTCCTGCTACGACAGCAAAAATTACTAACGGCTGAGAGTAACCAAAATAATAAGCAAAAATCGGTGTGCAAATGGCAGCTACAACAGACCCCAGCGAAACATAGCGCGTAAGTAAAACCAAAATCAACCAGACTCCAAAGCTGGCAATGCAAACTTTAGGCATAAAATAAAGAATCAGTCCCAAACCGGTAGCAACACCGCGTCCACCCTTAAATCCTAAAAAGATAGAATAATTATGTCCGAGCAAAGCTCCGATACCGGCAGCAACCATTCCTCCCATTGCGTTATTGGTAAAATAAGCCACTAACGCTACAGCAAGAATCCCCTTCATCATATCGCATAAGAGTACAAAAAAAGCTGTTTTTCCACCTACAGTACGAAAAACGTTAGTTGTTCCTATATTTTTACTGCCATATTCTCTGATATCAATACCATGAGCAGCTTTTACTAACCATAACCCGCATGGTATCGAACCAAATACGTGACCGACAATGAAGCAAACAAGCCATACTAAGCCTTCTGCCATTTCTCCCCCACCTTATTCTTCTTCGTTTTTACCGCGAATGATCATTTGCAGCGGTGTTCCTTCAAAACCAAAAGCTTCGCGTAATTTATTTTCTAAATAACGTTGATACGAAAAATGCATGATTTCCGGCTCATTAACAAAAATAACAAATGTCGGCGGTTTGATTTTAACCTGTGTGGCATACAATATTTTTAATCGCTGACCTTTTTCGGTAGGCGGCGGATTGATTGCAATAGCGTCTTCAACAACCTGGTTAAGCACGCTAGTAGAAATACGCATAGCATTCTGCTCCGCTACATAATGAATAACCTCCGGCAGTCTGTGTATACGCTGTTTAGTCATTGCTGAAACAAAGACTACAGGAGCATACTGCATAAATACCAATTCCCTGCGCAGATTTTCTGTATAACGTAAGGTAGACGTATTATCTTTATCGTACAAATCCCATTTATTTACTACTAAAACAATCCCTTTACCAGCCTCATGTGCATATCCGGCAATTTTTTTGTCCTGTTCCGTAACACCGTCGATAGCATCTATAACCATTAAAACGACATCTGAGCGGTCTACAGCCCTTAATGAACGAATTATACTGTATTTCTCAATAGGCTCGTCTATACGTGCTTTACGGCGCATACCTGCCGTATCAATAAAAAGGAATTTCTGACCTTCTCTAATTACGGGAGTATCAATAGCATCGCGTGTGGTTCCAGCAACGTCACTTACGATAGAACGTTCTTCGCCTACTAAAGTATTAAAAATTGAAGATTTGCCAACGTTAGGACGACCAATCAAAGCCACTTTGATTTCATCCTCATTGCCGTCTTCACCATAAGCTGAGGTTTCAGGAAATTTTTCCACAACTGCATCCAGTAAATCACCCAGTCCAAGATGATTTGCAGCTGAAACTGGAATCGGTTCACCTATACCAAGATTATAAAACTCAAAAATTTCCATTTCCTGTTTCGGAGAATCAGCTTTATTGATAGCAAGAACTATTGGTTTCTTCGATTGACGCAGCATTTTAGCTACTTCTGCGTCTTCATGAGTAATACCAGCACGCGCATCACAAACAAACAAAATGACATCTGCTTCAGCAATTGCTATCTGTGCCTGCTGACGAATAGAAACAGCTATTTTATCAGTATTCATAATTTCGATACCGCCGGTATCTACCATCATGAATTCATTATCAAGCCATTCAGTATCCGCATACAATCGGTCACGAGTTACACCAGGAGTATCTTCAACTATTGAAATCCTGCTGTTAGCAAAAATATTAAATAATGTCGACTTACCTACATTTGGCCGACCTACGATAGCGACTATCGGTTTTCCCATAACATTCTCATCCTCACTCTCTAATGGTCGATTCCGTCACGGGAGCTGACGCCCTTATGGAAATAATGTTTTATTTCCTGCATATCCGTAACCAAATCGGCTATATCAATCAATTCTTCAGGCGCACCACGTCCTGTTGTAATGATCTCTGTCTTACCTTTATATTTTTTCAAAAAATCAATAACTTCCTCTAATGGCAGCATTCCTGTTGCCAAAACAATATTCAGTTCATCTAAAATCAGTAAATCTGCAGTATCTTCAATAAGAATTTTTTTTGCTTCTTCCCAGCCTTCACGAACCATTTTAAGGTCAATAGGATCTGGATTATGAAAATTTACGAAAGCATCGCGTCCAACCTGCCTCAGTAAAAAATGTGGAAGGTATTGTGCTGCCATAGCTTCACCATAATCAGGATCATCTTTGAGAAATGACAGCATGACCGTTTTGGCTCCCCTGCCAGCAGCACGCAAAGCCACACCCAATGCCGCAGTAGTTTTTCCTTTCCCTGATCCTGTATAAACCTGCAGTAAACCATAATCTTTCATAATCGGCCTCCTACCTGCTAAGCAGCATAACCAACTCGCGTGCATTAACGGCGCGCTCTACTTTGCCGTCAAAAGCTTTTTTAAAGTCATCAAAGGACATATCATCTAAGAAAAAATTATCCTGATTCAAAACAACAGCAGGCAAAATAATTCTCTTCATGCCTTGGGCAGCATTTAAAATATCTTTACCAACTAATAATCCGGTAACATTGATAGTTTCACCGAAAAATTCGTTATTTACCGGGATAAAACTGTGTTTTGAACCAGTTTTATTATTAAAATTATCCAGCAGTGGCTGCAAAATTTTATAAGCACTGGTACCAACCGGTATCACTGCATTAACACTATGATTGCAAACATCAGTTTTTGCAGCGATCTGCTGCCATTCGTCAATAAAACTACGACTCAGACCAATGCCATTTTCGATTTGTGGAAATCCATCATACCATGATGCATCAGGGAGTTGTTTTTCTGCTAATAAATAAAACTCATCTCCCAGATAAACGAAGGATTTTCCAAATTTTTCGCGGCATTCCTGCTGCCATACAGTAACTTTATCAACTATAGCGGCAGCTTCAGGTTTAGAAAATAAGCGCATCGGTGTCAAATGTTCTCTATGCTTTGTAATACCAACCGGAACTACAGCCATTGTTTCCACCATAGGCGCTAAGGCTTCCAAATCACGATAGGTTTGTTCCAACACTTCTCCATCATTATAACCAGGACAGCAAACAATTTGTGTATGGATGGAAATTCCAGCTTCCACCAGTCTATTGATTTTTGACATCAATTCACCTGCAAAACGGTTATTCATCATTTGGCAGCGTACTTCTGGTCTTGTTGCATGTACGGAAATATAGAGCGGTGACATATGCGTCTTTATGATCTGTTCAAAATCTTCTTCCTTCATATTTGTAAGAGTAATAAAGTTACCATATAAGAAAGATAAACGATAATCGTCATCACGTACATATAATGATTCTCTCATACCAGGAATCATCTGATCTACAAAGCAGAATACACAGTTGTTATAACAAGTAGTAACCCCGTCAAAAACAGCCGCTTCAAATTCCAGTCCCAATTCTTCATCAGTATATTTTTCAATAACTATCTGGCGCTGTCGGCATTCCGAATCTTCAATCGTCAATACAATCTGTTCGTCTGCAACTAAATAGCTTAATTCTATAATATCGTGTACTGACACACCATTAACAGCACACAGTTTTTCACCGGCTTTGATTCCGGCATTTTCGGCTAAACTGTTACGGCGTACGGCACTAATGATTCCCTGCATAGTTTTCCTTTCTAAAAGCACAGTTTGGTATCTTAATATTATACATTATAATTTCAAATTTGACAAAACACACAAAAATCCCGTTCTTATTTGAAGAACGGGATAAACATACTATCTTTTTCTGACGGCACTTATTTTTGAAATATCATAATTACGGCCAAGTAAAAATTCACGTAATTCACCTGTAAAATATATTGGGGCGTTACGCAAAGCTTTCAGATCACTGGAACCTGTAAGCAGCATTACCATTTTTAAATCATTGATGATATCTGTTAATGCCCTTTGAGCTTCTTCAATGTCTTTTTCTATAATATAACGCAGAATATTCCCTGACATCCCCACAACATCAGCACTTAAAGCAAACGCTTTCGCAGCCGTCAGCCCATCCCGTATTCCTCCACTGGCTATAATAATATCATTGCCACCGCAAACAGAAAAAGCCTCAGTAAGAGTTTTAGCGGTGTTTATACCCCACTCAGCTAAAACAGACTTTTGTGAAGTAAACCGTTTTGCTTCTATTGCAGGGAAATTCGTGCCTCCCGCTCCACCGATATCAAACCAGGTAAAACCAAAAACAAGCATCTGTTTGATTTGTTCTGCTGCCATACCGCAACCGGTTTCCTTGACAATAACAGGGACTTCGCTATGTTCTAAAATGCGACGCATATTATCCAAAAGACCTTTAAAATTTCTGTCTCCTTCCGGCATCACAAGCTCCTGTGCAGGATTCAAATGAACCTGCAAAGCATCAGCATCAAGCATTTTAACAGCTTCAGCTGCTTCGTCCGGTGTTGCCAGAGCGCTGACGTTAGCAAAAACGACTCCATTAGGATAAACTTCGCGTACTACTTTAAAACTCTGATAGCTGCTTTTACTTTTTACAGCTCCATATTGTGAACCGACCGCTATAGCTGCTCCAACTGACTTTGCTGTTTGCGCAAGCTTTCGGTTGATATCGATAACATTATCCGTACCGCCGGTTATCGCATTTATCAAAAAGGGAACGCTGAGCTTAATCCCGCCCAGCGTCGTTGTAATATCAATATCAGCAGGAGCAAGCTCAGGCAAGCAATTATGCAGAAAATGCATATCGGTAAAACCGTTAGGAAGCGGTCCATCTCCAAGTTCCAATGCATATCTGATATGATCCAATTTTCTTTGCTCTCGCGACATATCTACCATCCGTTTAATTAATTGTTCAAACCTTCCAGCTGTTCTTTTAAATCAAGAGTCAGCTCCGGTTTGTCATTGATAAAAGAGCTGTATTCTGCTTTTTCTGCTTCTTTAACAGCTTTAACGATACTTAAGCCGATCTTCTTATGTTTCAAATCAACTTTGATAACTTTTACTTTTACATTTTGACCGATTTCCAAAATATCTTCCGGTTTTTCAACACGGGTTTCAGCAATTTCAGAAACATGGACCAATCCTTCAACTTTATCGGCAAGTTTTACGATAGCGCCAAACGGCAGGAACCTCTCTACAGTACCTTCTACAACCATACCTTCTTTAAAAGCAGCTGCTTCAGTCAGCCACGGGTCTTCCTGAGTAGCTTTTATACTGAGAGCTACGCGTCTGTTTTCACGGTCAATTTTTTTCACAAGTACAGTTACTTCATCATCAACTTTAGCAGCATCTTCTGCTTTTACATTACGATCCCAGGATAACTCGGTATTATGAACTAAACCGACCAACCCCTGTCCAACTTCAACAAACAAGCCAAAATCAGCAATTCTTACAACTTTGCCTGTAACTGTCTGTCCTTCTTCAACAGAAGCATAAGCGGCTTCTTCTGCGGCAGTACGAGCTTCTTTAGCAGCTTGTATCCTGGCTTCTTTGGCATCACGCCAAGCCTGGGCTTTTGCTTCTTTTTCACTTCTAAGCAAATCACGACGTGAAACAACTAAACGTTTTTTTGCCGTATCAACTTCAATAACTTCCGCTTCCAATTCTTTACCAATATAATCAGAAAAATCTTCTACGCGGCGTAATTCCACATGAGAAGCAGGCATAAAACCTTCAACGCCTTCGACTGCAACAGCTAAGCCGACAATATTTTTCATTTTGTTTTTAATAATCCGCAGAACTTTTACAGTAGCACGACGTTTTTCACCTTCTGCCAAATCTGCTACATAATTCCATGCAGCATCCTGTTCAGCTTTGATTTTCGAAAGACGGATAAAATCGTCTTTCGAAGTACCGGGAATAACTTTGGCCTCCACTTCATCACCAATTTTAATAGTTTGAGCCAAAATTTCCGG
>OHEQ01001193.1_pt1 | contig 10104 bp, 9 predicted proteins | sample 1567321 | NCBI WGS metagenome assembly OHEQ01 (sample SAMEA3879598, study PRJEB24766) | human gut metagenome | biome: human-associated habitat; feature: feces | place: USA | collected 1985/1987
TTAAATTAGCTGTATAGCGTTTTACTTCACTTTGCTTGTACCACCCCGGGTCTGACATGGCACTTAATGAAGCATAGAATGAAGATTTTTCTGTTCCGGAAGTGATACTGACAGAATGATTTTGTGTGATATTGTTGGAAAATAAAGTATCAAACCAGTCGGTATTTCTCATTTCCGCTTCACGCAGGTAAGCGTTACGTGCTTCCGGAGTGTTGGCAAGTCCGAATTGTCCTGTAACCGGATTGTATTGATTGATTAACTGATACATACGTCCATACACTCCGCTATCTTTTGCACGGTAAGTATCGCTATTGTTGAGCCATCCTTTTTGTTCCATTTCTTTATAGATTCCCATTTGTTCCTGTGAATTCATGATATTGAATTCTTTATAACTGGGAATCATACGAGTTGTAAATTCACCGGTATAGCTGATTTTGCTGACACCGGCTTTTCCCTTTTTGGTGGTTACTACAATAACCCCTGCCATGGCTCGCGCACCGTAGATAGAGGTTGCTGATCCGTCTTTCAATATTTGAAAGCTTTCAATATCATCTGAATTCAATCCGGCAATAGCTGAACTAATCAATGTTTCGGCATCTCCTGAGGATAAGTCATCCGGACCTACGTCGATAGCATCTTCCATGATGACTCCATCTACCACCCATAGTGGCTTTGAACTACCGAAAATAGATGTAGCACCACGTACCCGGATTTTTGGGGCGGTACCAAATGTGCCGGAAACATTTTGTACAGATACGCCTGCGGCACGTCCTTCAAGTCCCCGGCTGATATCAGGCAAACCATCTAGTTTGACCTCATCTGCGGACAATTGTTTGGTTGCTCCTGTAAACAGACGTTTGTCCATTTTCTGCATACCTGTTACTACTACTTCAGATAATGTTTGTACATCAGGCATTAATGTAACATTCATATTTGGAGCAGGAGTCAGGTCTTGCGGTTTCATTCCTATATAGGAAAATTGTAACAGGGATTTATTGGATACATTTTCTATCGAGAATTTTCCATCTATATCCGTTAATACACCGGACTTACTTCCTTTGATGACAACGGTTGCACCAATGAGCGGCTGTCCGTCATCACCGGAAATAACCACTCCTTTCACATTGAATACTTTCGCCTGTTTGGAAGGACCTTTGATAGTAATTGTGATAAATTGGTCTTCAATATGATATTCCAGTGGCTTATTGGCTAAGATTATATCGAGAGTCTGCTCTATACTCTTATCCTTGACGGAGCCAGAAACGGTGAATTTCTTGACATCGTCATACGTAAACAGGATCTTATATCCGGATAGTTTTTCTAAACGTTTTAGTACGGACGGCAACCGTTCGTTGCTAATTTCAATCGTGATTTTCTTTTGCGATTGCACCTGAGCATTTACTTGGTAGGGTCGGAAACATAATACGCATAGAAAACACACAATAAGTAGGTTCCAATTATTTCTCATACGTTTGTCTTTAATAACACTATTTGAACATGTTTATATAACTAGTGCGTATGAGAAGAAAAAATGGATACCCCTTTTGCGATTTATTTTTTAATAAAAGTGATATTTTGTTGTATTTTGCATAGATTAGTTATACTTATGCAATAAAAATCTAGTCTACAGTAAGCGTATTGCCTTGCAAGGTGACTGTCACTTTTTTCATTCTATTAAGTAATGAGATCGTATGTTCCAGGTCTTTGGTACGATCGGATATAAAGTGCATTTTATACTCCATCGCTTCTTTGTTTCTGAACTCTATGTTTACATTGTACCAACGTCCCAAATTTTGCATAATATCTTTCAATGTGACATTGTCAAAGTAGAAATAGCCGTCTTTCCAATAAACATAGGAGTCTAGATCTACTTCTGCCAGGATAAAGTTGCCATCAGATTGCAGATGTGCATCTTCTCCCGGATATAGTCTGGTATATGATCCTCCTTTGGTATTGCTGACTTCTACTTTTCCATTAATAAGCACTACATGAGTATCTTCAGGAGTATAGCTGCGTATATTAAATTCAGTACCGAGAACGCGGGTTTGTACAGTTTTGGTTTTTACGATAAAAGGTCGCTCCGGATCTTTGGCCACTTTAAAATAAGCCTCACCTTCTAAAGTGACGATACGTTCGTCGCCAATAAAGGCCGTTGGATAGACAAAGTTACTATTGGCATTGAGCCAGACCTCCGTGCCGTCACATAACACTACCTTGAAACTTTCACCGCGTGGAACAGTGAGTACATGTGTTTGAGTGGTCGTTGAAATGACTTGCCTGTAATCCAATTCTTTCTTTTCGGACTTTGAGATCATTTTCTGTGGTAAGGTTTGATTGTTTGATTGCGGTTCGTCTAATACAATCTTTTCTCCGTTATCTTTTTGCAGAGTGATATGTTGAGGGGCAGCATCAGCAGTAAATACTGTGATTGGTTCCAGGGCAGGGGTCGTCAGGGTATTGATAAGATAGTAAGTTCCAAATAGAACGGCAATCATGGCGGCTATTCCCATACTTACTTTCCAGAAGTTGGAACGCATTCTTGCCGTGTATTGTTTTTTCTTGAATCGTTCTAGCTCCATCTCTATATTGGGTAGTTCCATTCCACTTTTTTGTTGTAGGAAGAGGCTGCTATCCATGATGTCGCGACAAGCCTGCAGGGTTTCTTCATCTTTAAGCATTTCCTGCAGTTGTTCGACGTTTATTTCTGAAGAGCTCTCCATAATGTCGAGTGCCTTCTCTACAGATTTATCTGTACTATCTATATTGTCAATATCTTTATTCATCACTGTTCGACTGTATCATACTTATTTATATTACGTTTAATCATAAAATAAAGACACCTGCTTTATGATTTTTTTGCACATTCTTCACGTATCACCTGTAATGCTTTCACAATATGCTTCCTGACTGCACTGACACTAATATTTAATTCCTCTGCCACTTCCTGATATTTTTTGCGTTGAATATAACATTCTTCTAAAATATGCCTGGTATGTGGAGTCAGTTTTTCCATCGCCTTACTGATATGTATCATTCTTTCATCCTGCTCCTGATACTCCGTCTCAACATAACTTTTGGTCAGTTCGGAATAGATTTGTACGTATTGTTCGTGTGTATTCTGATGCCGCAGGAAATCAATGCTTTTGTTGCGAACGTAGACATATAGATAAGATTTAGCTGTGGCTTTATCTATTTTAGCATAATTGGCCCAAATAAATTCGAAGGCGTCGCTGACGATATCTTTGCTAGCCTCCATATTATTAATCAAATGAAATGCGTAATAATAAAGTTGAGGATAGTACTCTTTAAAAAGAAAATCAAAATCGGCCTTATCTTCCACGTGCTTTAAAAGTGTTGAATAGTAAATAAATCGCGTTGCAAATAAACAAATAATAATTGAGAAAAGCAAAATGGCTTTTATTTTATATTTATCGTATCTTTGTGGCATCATATTTTTTGAATCAATATTCATGTAGAACCAGGGAAGTAATAATGGAGAGTGTTTTAATTACAGGTGCAAGTGGTTTTATAGGAAGTTTCATCGTGGAGGAAGCGTTGAAACGAAAGTTTGGTGTGTGGGCCGGAATTCGCCCCACGAGTAGCAAGCGGTATTTAAAGAACCGGAAAATTCACTTTCTGGAACTGGACTTTGCACATCCCAATGAGCTTCGCGCCCAACTCTCCGGGCATAAAGGTACTTACAGCAAATTTGATTATATCATCCATTGCGCCGGTGTGACAAAGTGTTCTGATAAAAAGACCTTTGATTATGTGAATTATCTTCAGACTAAATATTTTATAGACACGCTGAAGGAATTGAATATGGTTCCGAAGCAGTTTATATATATTAGCACGTTGAGTGTATTCGGACCTGTACGTGAGAAGGATTATACTCCGATAAGCGGAGAAGATACTCCGATGCCTAATACGGCTTATGGATTGAGTAAATTGAAAGCGGAATTATATATTCAGAGTATTCCCGGTTTTCCTTATGTCATTTATCGTCCTACGGGAGTCTATGGTCCCCGTGAGTCAGACTATTTCCTGATGGCCAAGTCCATTCAGAAGCATGTAGACTTTTCGGTCGGTTTTCGACGCCAGGACTTGACTTTTGTTTATGTGAAGGACATTGTGCAGGCGATTTTTCTGGGAATGGAGAAAAAAGTGGTTCAAAAGGCGTATTTCCTGACAGATGGGAAAATCTATAAAAGTCGTGCCTTTTCGGATCTGATACAAAAAGAATTGGGCAATCCGTTTGTTCTTCACTTGAAATGTCCATTAATTGTGCTAAAAGTTATATCTTTGTTCGCTGAATTCATTGCTACACGTTCCGGGAGGAGCAGTACCCTGAATTCGGATAAATATAAGATAATGAAACAACGCAACTGGCAATGCGACATATCCCCGGTAATGAAAGAACTTGGGTATGTACCCGAATATGATTTGGAAAAGGGAGTTCGTGAAACCATTGCCTGGTATAAAAATGAAGGATGGCTTTAGACTTATTTAAGCGCATAGAAACCCGGAAAGGGTTGTTTGCTGTGGAAAAGATTACACTGATTTATAATCTGTTGACTTCCATATTGATTCTATTCCTGTTTCAGCGAATGGATCATCCATGGCACATGTTGCTGGATAGGGCTATGATCGCGGCGATGACCTTTTTGTTGATGTATCTTTATCGTCTTGCCCCCTGTAAGTTTTCAGCGTTTGTGCGCATTGTTATCCAGATGAGTCTATTGTCTTACTGGTATCCGGATACTTTCGAGTTCAATCGTTTCTTTCCGAATTTAGACCATGTATTTGCAACTGCCGAGGAGTTTATTTTCAATGGTCAGCCTGCTATCTGGTTTTGCCATACGTTTCCGCACCTTATCGTCAGTGAAGCATTTAATATGGGATATTTCTTTTATTATCCGATGATGCTGATTGTGGCATTGTTTTATTTCATTTATAAGTTTGAGTGGTTCGAAAAGATGTCTTTTGTTCTCGTCACTTCCTTCTTTATCTATTATCTGATTTATATATTCGTTCCTGTCGCGGGGCCTCAATTCTATTTCCCTGCCATCGGGATTGATAATGTATCTAAAGGTATTTTCCCTGCTATCGGTGACTATTTCAATCATAATCAGGAATTACTTCCCGGACCGGGTTATCAGCATGGATTCTTTTATAGCTTAGTGGAAGGCTCACAGCAGGTAGGCGAACGTCCTACGGCAGCATTCCCCAGTTCACACGTCGGTATTTCTACTATTTTGATGATTATGGCATGGCGTGGCAGCAAGAAATTGTTTGCTTGTCTGATACCTTTCTATATGTTGCTTTGCGGGGCTACCGTATATATTCAGGCACATTATGTGATTGATGCCATTGTAGGGTTTTTCTCTGCATTCCTATTGTATGTGGTTGTGACCTGGATGTTTAAGAAGTGGTTTGCACAACCGATGTTTAAGTAGAAAATTGGAATATACTTCTGTATTTTGAAACAGGTAATCTCCATCCGCAGGAATCAGAGTTTGCGGATGAAGATTATGATCTATAGTAGATTAAACTTCCGGATTCTCTTTACGTTGGGAAGTGATTTCTTCAAATATGCGGAAAAGCTCTTCCTTTGTTTCTGCCCGTAACATGGCAATACGCGTATTACGGAAATTAGGGATTCCTTTGAATAATGGGCTCGCAGCCAGATGACGACGTACGTGCAGAATACCTCTGCGCTCATCAAGTAGATTTACGCTGTCGACCACTTCCTGGCGAAGCACTTCCATGCACCAGTCGAAACTTAGCGGTGGTAATTCTTCACCAGTCTCCAGATAGTGTTTCACTTCTTTGAATATCCATGGACGACCAAAGCTGGCACGACCAATCATGACAGCATCTACTCCATAACGGTCAAAACACTCTTTGCAGCGTTCAGGCGTCGTCACGTCACCATTACCGATAATAGGAATATGCATCCGTGGATTATTCTTCACTTCGCCTATTAATGTCCAGTCTGCTTCTCCGGTATACATTTGTGCACGGGTGCGGCCATGTATAGTCAGTGCAGCAATACCACAATCCTGTAGCTGTTCTGCTAGCTCTACAATTACTTTGTTGTTAGCATCCCATCCCAGGCGGGTCTTGACCGTTACGGGGATTTTCACCGCATCTACTACCGCACGGGTGATCTCCAGCATCTTGGGGATATTCTGTAACATACCTGCTCCTGCTCCTTTTCCGGCTACTCTTTTTACCGGGCATCCGAAATTGATATCCAGAATATCAGGTTGTGCCTGTTCCACAATCTTGGCAGCTTCCACCATCGTTTCCGTATCTTTCCCGTATATCTGGATGGCAACGGGACGTTCGGCATCACTGATACTTAGTTTCTGCGCAGTCTTGCTGACAGCGCGAATCGCTCGACACAAATTCGGTGTATGCCATATCTGCTCCGAACCTCTTGCACATCAGGCGGAAAGCCGGATCGGTCACATCCTCCATCGGAGCAAGTAAGATGGGATATTTACCCAAATCTATTTGGCCTATCTTCATATATGAATCTGATATTTACTGTTTATGATTGAAGTAACTTCTTGTTTTCGCTGCAAAAATACGGAAAAAAGCCTACCTTTGTACGCATTCATTTGCTTAACTGATACAAATAAGTATATATTCTATGAGTCTTAGTTTGAAAGATTTTGAAATAATGGCTCCTGTCGGTTCGCGCGAATCTCTTGCTGCGGCTATTCAGGCAGGTGCCGATTCTATCTATTTCGGTATAGAAAACCTGAACATGCGTGCCCGTTCGGCCAATACGTTTACGATTGATGATTTGCGGGAGATCGCCCGTACGTGTGATGAACACGGGATGAAAAGCTACTTGACGGTCAACACGATTATCTATGATAAAGATATTCCATTGATGCATACCATTGTCGATGCAGCCAAGGAAGCCGGAATCTCTGCGGTGATTGCAGCTGATGTGGCGGTGATGAACTATGCCCGTCAGATAGGGCAGGAGGTACACCTTTCCACTCAACTGAACATCTCCAATGCAGAGGCTTTAAAATTCTACGCACAATTTGCAGATGTGGTAGTATTGGCCCGTGAGTTGAATCTGGAGCAGGTAGCCGAAATCTATCGCCAGATTCAGGAAGAACATATTTGTGGTCCGAGTGGTGAACAGATTCGCATTGAGATGTTCTGTCACGGTGCGCTTTGTATGGCTGTATCGGGTAAATGTTACCTCTCTTTGCATGAGATGAACCATTCTGCCAACCGCGGCGCTTGTATGCAGGTGTGTCGCCGTTCCTATACAGTCCGTGACAAAGAGACGGATGTGGAACTGGATATTGATAACGAATATATCATGTCACCGAAAGATTTGAAGACCATCCACTTTATGAATAAGATGTTGGATGCCGGTGTGCGTGTATTCAAAATTGAAGGCCGTGCCCGTGGACCTGAATATGTACGTACAGTGGTAGAATGTTACAAAGAGGCTATCAAAGCTTATCTGGAAGGAACATTTACCGATGAAAAGATTGCAGCTTGGGACGAACGTCTGAAAACAGTATTCAACCGCGGCTTTTGGGATGGCTATTATTTGGGACAACGTTTAGGCGAATGGACCAGAAACTATGGCTCGGCAGCTACGGAACGTAAGATATATGTAGGTAAAGGTATCAAATACTTCTCTAACATTGGAGTTTCCGAATTTCTGGTAGAGGCTGCGGAAGTTAGCGTAGGCGATAAACTTCTCATTACCGGACCGACCACAGGTGCTCTATTCATGACTTTGGAAGAAGCCCGTGTTGACTTGGAATCCGTGCAGACTGTGAAGAAAGGCCAGCACTTCTCCATGAAATCAGATAAGATACGCCCCAGTGACAAGCTGTATAAACTGGTATCAACCGAAGAACTGAAGAAGTTCAAAGGACTCGATATTGAGCAAAAAAGAGGCTAACTGCTATTTCTCAACTTTTAATTTTTAATCTTCAATTTTTAATTTTTAATTGATGAACTATATCTATGAATTGGAAATGAAGGTGCGTGATTACGAGTGCGACCTTCAAGGGATTGTTAATAATGCGAACTATCAGCATTATTTGGAACATACCCGCCATGAGTTTCTGACGTCGGTAGGCATCAGTTTTGCTGCACTCCACGAACAGGGAGTCGATCCGGTAGTGGCACGCATTAATATGGCATTCAAAACGCCGTTGAAAAGCGGAGACGAGTTTGTCTCTAAACTCTATATGAAGAAGGAAGGTATCAAATATGTATTCTATCAGGATATTTTCCGTAAGAGTGATAATAAAGTAGTAGTGAAATCCACTGTTGAAACGGTATGTGTGGTAAACGGACGTTTGAGTGACAGCGAATTATTCGATAGCGTCTTTGTCCCTTACCTGAAATGAGCAGTTCCGAGGAAGAACAGATTTATAGTATCGCCCTGACAATGGTGCCCGGTATCGGGCACATAGGGGCGAAACATCTGATAGACGGAATGAATAATGCTGTTGATATCTTCCGTCTGCGTAAAGAAATACCGGAACGTATTCCTGAAGTGAGTCAACGGGTGGTAGATGCGTTGGATTGTCCGCAAGCTGTGATCCGTGCCGAACAGGAATATGAATTTATCCGGAAGAATCGGATCGCCTGTCTGTCCTTTCATGATGAGGCTTATCCTTCCCGTTTGCGGGAATGTGAAGATGCTCCTGTCGTTCTTTTCTTTAAAGGAAATGCTGATCTAAATTCCCTTCATATCCTGAATATGGTAGGAACCCGTAATGCTACTGATTATGGGACACAAATCTGCGCCTCTTTTCTGCGGGATCTGAAAGCAGTTTGTCCTGATGTACTTGTAGTTAGCGGCCTTGCTTATGGAATCGATATTCATGCGCATCGTGAAGCTTTGGCTAATGAATTACCTACGGTAGGTGTTTTAGCTCATGGCTTGGATCGTATTTATCCTTATGTCCATCGGAAAACAGCTGTTGACATGCTTGAAAAAGGGGGATTACTGACCGAATTTCTGTCCGGAACGAATCCCGATCGTCATAACTTTATCAGTCGAAACCGTATTGTTGCCGGCATGTGTGATGCTACCATCGTCATTGAGTCGGCAGAAAAGGGAGGTTCATTGATTACGGCCGAACTTGCTGAAGGTTATCATCGCGATTGTTTCGCTTTCCCAGGTCGCATGAGTGATGAATATTCAAAAGGATGCAATCGGTTGATTAGGGATAATAAAGCATCCCTGTTATTATCTGCCGAGGATTTTGTGCAGGCTATGGGCTGGAATATGCAGACGACTCTTTCGGAAAAGGTAAGTGTGCAACGTAGTCTTTTTATCGAATTGTCTGAAGAAGAGCAGAAGATAGTTGCTATTTTGGAGAAACTGGGAAATCTGCAAATCAATTCTCTTGTGGTAGAAGCAGATATTCCCGTAAATAAGATGACTGCCCTACTGTTTGAACTGGAAATGAAAGGGGTGATTCGTGTATTGGCAGGAGGAATGTACCAATTATTGAATTAACTCACATGAACTAATCTCACATATAGACATAAAAAAAGGAGCAACGCCTTGCTCCAACCTTTGTTAACCTTAAATCTAATACTATGAAAAAAATCACATGACAAATGTAAGTGTTCAACTGATTCTTTCCAAATAATTCTGTTGTATTTGTTTCTCTTTTAAATTCTTTCACTAATTTTTACTGTTATCGGACACGACGTACTTCTAATGGATAAAACATGGCACATTTATGGTAAGTAATGAAAAGAAATGCAAGCCTTCTTGAATATGTTTCATTGTATTTCGAAGGGCTCGTGAAATGAGCACTTAAAATAAGTGCTTTGTTGGTTTAAAAGGAACGCCCCGTTGGTTTAAAACCAAGGCATCGTTCCTTTAAAACCAACGAGGTGTTCCTTTTAAAGGAAAATATATACTTGTATGTTGCTGTGTATTTGCGCTTTACAATTTACGATTTTAGGTTCTCACTAATACCATTATTTACCAGAGTAATAACAATAAAAAAATGATGAAATCTTTATTTTAATGATTCAGTCAATATTGCATCTTATATTAATTATTGTAATAGTAATTTTGAGTATAAT
>OHEQ01001195.1_pt1 | contig 10098 bp, 7 predicted proteins | sample 1567321 | NCBI WGS metagenome assembly OHEQ01 (sample SAMEA3879598, study PRJEB24766) | human gut metagenome | biome: human-associated habitat; feature: feces | place: USA | collected 1985/1987
TGAAAGTCCGCCATAGATTTTATAGGGCATACTCCGTTTCCGAAGAGCCTCCTCGAAAACACGGCTCTGCGCATTCGTACGGTATAATATGGCAAAATCAGCATAGCCGTAACTATGTTCCCGACGCAGTTCAGCTATCTTATTGGCTACGATATCCCCTTCTTCCACATCACTGTAAGCCTGAAACACGCCAATCGGTTCGCCCCGTTCTTTTTCAGAGAATACTTCTTTCCGAATCTGACGTTCATTCTTTTCGATCAGACTGTTGGCAGCACAGACAATGGTTTGCGTAGAACGATAATTCTGCTCCAGTTTAAAGACTTTCGTGTTAGGATAAACCTTCGTGAAATAAAGGATATTATCAATATCCGCTCCACGGAAAGAGTAAATACTCTGCGCATCATCGCCTACCACACAAACACGCTGATTTTCTTTCGTCAACTGGAGTACGATGCTATGCTGGGCATAATTCGTATCCTGATACTCGTCCACCAGCACATAACGGAACTGCTCCCTATAACGGGCCAGCACTTCCGGAAAGTCGCGGAACAGAATATACGTATACACCAGCAGATCATCGAAATCCATAGCTCCCGCCTGACGGCATCTTTCCCAGTAACGGGTATATATTTCACGGACAGCGGGCACTTTGGCTGCCATATCTCCTTCATACGCTTCTTTGTTGGCGGCATATCCCGTAGGAGAAACCAAATGGTTTTTGGCACTCGAAATGCGGGCCTGCACCATCCCCGGCTTATATGTCTTTTCGTCCAGTCCCATCTCCTTGATGATGGAACGGATCAGACTTTTACTATCCGCCGAATCATAAATAGTAAATTGGGAAGTGAATCCGATATACTTTGCTTCGGCACGGAGAATACGGGAAAAGACAGAATGGAAGGTACCCATCCACAAATAACGTGCCCGCTCCATGCCCACCTGACGGGCTATACGATCTTTCATCTCACGCGCCGCCTTATTGGTAAAGGTCAGTGCGAGGATGTTCCACGGTTGATAGCCGTTTTCCAGCAGATAGGCAATTTTATAAGTCAACACACGTGTCTTTCCCGAACCTGCACCGGCTATCACCAGCGAAGGCCCGTCGTTATAAGTCACTGCTGCACACTGACTCTCATTTAATTCCTCTATATAGTTGGTATTCATAACAGCATTATAAAAACAATGAGGATTTTTAACAAACCCTTGGCGTTCAAATTTGTTTCAATACGACAAAAGTATAACATTCATTTGACAATGAAGATATTTTTATGAATTTTCATCACTAACTATTTAACCTAATCACTCAAAGCAATGAAAAAGAGTATATTTTTATCATTTATTTTATGTTTGTGCCTTGTCGCCTGCATACCACAGCAAGCAATGGCACAAAAGCAAAGCCGCATGGAAAAGCTGCTGAGGTATCTGAACGACAATGACGCCGACAAATGGCAGAAGAACAGGGAAAAACTGGATGACGAAACAAAGGCGTACTATGCCGAAGATTTATCATTGATGGACGTCCTCAACGACCTGTGGAACGGACAGAGCGAACAGGCAGCCACCCTCTATTTCGGCTGCTACGAGAAAGCCGCCCAAAATAACTTCCCCAGTATCTGTGAAGGGGAAAAGATTCCGCTTTCTCAGATACGGGACAAGGCGGACCAGTCCATTATCAACCTGCTGGAGGCCTCGAAAGATAAAATTCCTTTCAGCCGGGCACTGCTGGACAGCATTCACGCCACCGAATATCCGGTTGACTCCGCCATGCTGCAACGGCTGCAGAACATCCGCGAGGTGGCGCTGCTGGAAGGAATGCTCAAAGCCCCCACTCCCATCATCTACCAGACTTACGTCAAGGAGTATCCCAACGGAAAATTTATCGCACAAGTCAACGCCTCCGAAAACGTACGGCTCTACCAACTAGTGAAGACCACCCCGACTCCTGCAAACTTCAAAGCCTTCTTTGAAGACCCCGAAATGCAGAAGTATTATCAAGACAGAGGTCCGCGCCCCTATCTTGCCGAGGTCCGTACCTTATATGATGATTTCCTTTTCCAACGTATCGACAGCCTGAAAAAAGAAGGAAATGCCACCGCCATCCGGCAGATCATCGATGATTATAAGAATACACCTTATCTGGCCACCGGTGCACGGACTCACCTGAACGATCTTGAATATCTCAGTGAAAAGGCAGACTTCGAGCTTCTGAAACCGGCAATAGTCAACTCCGAATCGCTCGGTTTATTGCAGGAATTCCTCAAAACACACAAGTATAAGGAATTTCGTGACCAGGCAAAAAATTTGCGTGCTCCATTTATCCTGCAAGCCATTGTTTCCACCCCGACTACCGTGAAATATTACACTCAAGGACGATTGATAAAGTGCTGCGAAACCGACAGCACCGGCAATATTACGACCAGCTACACCTACAATGACAAGGGGCAGCTTACCACCACATTATCCGTGACTGAAAAGAACGGGCAACCCATCAACGAGGTGCAAACCAGCAGGCTGTACGACCCGCAAGGCCACTGCATCTTCGAAGTGAAAACTAATCCGAAAACCAAAACGGACTTTTACCGCCGTGCACGCCGCATCGGTATCGACGGTAGCATCGAAAGCGATTCTCTAAAATACATGGACGGCAGATATACCGTCAGCAGCTACAACAAGCAGGGATTACTGACGGAAACCAAAGAGTACAACAAGAACGGGGAAATGGAGGGATATACAGTCAACAAATATGATGACAAAGGCAGAATGACCGAATCTCAGCATCAGAATATGCTCTTTGTCAATTCGCCCAACCAGATTCTCTCGCAAAAAGAACTGTATGAATATGATAAATACGGATACCTCACCCGCATCGTCTACCAACGTATCTTCGGCAACAGCCAGAAGACGTCCGGCTGCCTGACCTGCCTGTACGACGAGTACGGAAACCGGATCGACGGTGACTCCTATTACGAATATGACAATACGGGACAATGGATATGCCGCACCAGCTATGACAACCCGCAGCAAGTGGAACGTATACAGTACATTTATAAATAAAAATAAAATACCGTGAACCTTTTGCGAACTATGGCTGTTATTATAGTATAACAAAACCATTTAAAGTTTTGACAATATGAATACTATATTAATGTCTTTAATAATTATGACCATGACTTACGAAATGCCTAAACTTCCTTACGCAAACAATGCGCTGGAACCTGTAATCAGTCAGCAAACGATAGATTTCCATTACGGAAAACATCTGCAAACATATGTAAATAATCTGAATAGCCTTGTGCCCGGAACAGAATATGAAGGCAAAACGGTAGAAGAAATCGTTGCCACCGCTCCCGATGGAGCTATCTTCAACAACGCCGGCCAAGTGCTGAATCACAATTTATATTTCCTCCAATTCGCTCCGAAACCTTCGAAAAAGGAACCGGCAGGCAAACTGGGAGAAGCCATCAAACGTGATTTCGGCAGCTTTGAAAACTTCAAGAAAGAATTCAATGCAGCAGCAGTCGGATTGTTCGGTTCAGGATGGGCCTGGCTGTCAGTAGACAAGAACGGTAAACTGCATATCACCAAAGAAGGAAACGGCAGTAACCCTGTACGCGCCGGACTGAAACCACTTCTGGGTTTTGATGTGTGGGAACACTCCTACTACCTGGACTACCAGAACCGCCGCGCCGACCACGTAAACGCCCTGTGGAACATCATCGACTGGGATGTGGTAGAAAAACGAATGTAACCGGACTCATTAAAATTAAGCTAAACTATACTATTGAAAAGGTCGTTGTGAATTTCACAGCGGCCTTTTTTCTAGCATAAAAAACTAAACTATCTATTGTATTTCAAAGGCATAATTTGTATTTTTGCAATAGCCGAAAATCAAAACAGACAATTATGACACTTCAGCTAAAAAATAAAAAATGGCGCATTGTCTACGTTATTTCCTTTCTTTTATTCTCCTTTACAGGCAATGCGGCTATTCCGGAAGAACCGGAAGAGGAGATTCTTTTCGTGACGTCCTATAATTCCGATACTAAATATACCTACGATAATATCAACACGTTCGTAGAAACGTACCGCCAACTGGGTGGCAAGTATTCCACCATCGTAGAAAACATGAATGTTACCGACCTCAATCAATCCAGAAAATGAAAAAAAAGACTTACCAACATTCTGGACAAACATCCGAACGCCAAGCTGGTTATCCTGCTGGGTGGCGAAGCGTGGAGCAGTTTCCTGCACCTCGAAGACGAGAAGTACAGACAACTGCCCGTATTTTGCGCTATGGCATCGCGCAACGGCATCCGTATTCCGGAAGACTCTATTGATATACGGACTTATGAACCTCAGAGTATCGACTTAACGGAAAGAATGAACAAATACAATATAATATACTGTAACACATATGAATATGATATCGATAAGGACATAGAAATGATGCGAAGCTTTTATCCGGATATGGAGCATTTAGTGTTCATCTCGGACAACACCTACAACGGACTTGCCGAACAAGCGTGGGTAAAAAAGAATATGAAACGCTATCCGGAAATATCGACGACCTATATTGACGGCCGTATCCACACCCTTGATGCTGCCGCCAAACAACTACGCGATGTCCCCAAAAATTCGGTTGCACTACTGGGTATCTGGAGAATTGACAATCGGGGCATAACGTATATGAACAACTCTGTATATGCTTTCTCCAAAGCGAATCCAGAGTTGCCTGTTTTCAGCCTGACTGCTACCGCCATCGGTTATTGGGCAATCGGAGGATATATCCCCCAATACGACGGAATAGGGAGAAGCATGGGAGAACAGGCTTATCAATTTCTGGACAAGGGGAAAAACAATGTCGGCCACATTCATTTGTTGCCCAACAGATACAAATTTGATGCCAACAAACTGCATGAATGGGGATTTCAGGACAAGAAACTACCTTTCAATTCACTTATCATCAACCAACAGGTGCCTTTCTTTCAGGCATATCGGACGGAAGTGCAATTCATCCTGTTTACCTTCCTTGTACTGATAGGCGGACTGTTTATCTCACTGTATTATTATTACCGGACAAAAATCTTAAAGAATCACCTTGAGAAGACTACAGCCCAACTAAGGGAAGATAAAAAGAAACTGGAATTATCGGAAATTGCACTACGTCATGCCAAAGAGCGTGCCGAAGAAGCCAATCAACTGAAAAGTGCCTTCGTATCAAATATGAGCCACGAAATACGGACACCGCTGAACGCCATTGTCGGCTTTTCCAGCCTGCTGATCGATACCGTGGAAACAACGGACGAGCAGAAGGAATATGCGGATATCATCCAGACTAATTCCGAATTGTTATTGCAACTGATCAGTGATGTACTGGATGTATCACGTCTGGAATCAGGCAAACTGCTGTTCAAGTATGAATGGTGCGAACTGGTAAATCATTGCCAGAACATGATCACACTGACCAGAAAGAACCGGACAAGAGATATAGATGTCAGGCTTCAGATGCCGAAAGAGCCTTATATGCTCTATACCGATCCGCTACGTTTGCAGCAGGTTATCATCAACTTACTGAACAATGCGTTGAAGTTTACTCCCGACGGCGGAAGTATCACGCTGAATTATGAAATAGATGAAGAAGACCAGTGTATGCTGTTCTCTGTGACCGATACAGGCTCGGGCATCCCCGAAGACAAGCAGGAACTGGTATTCCAGCGTTTTGAGAAGCTCAACGAATTTGTGCAGGGAACAGGCTTGGGACTGGCAATCTGCAAACTGACCATACAACGCATGGGAGGCGATATCTGGATTGACAAGAATTATAAGAACGGAGCACGGTTTGTCTTTTCTCATCCTATCAAAAAACGGGAATCGGAAGAAAAATGAAAAAAAACCGGATAATTTGATGAATCTTTGTTTCTTTTTCGCTTACTTTGCTCCCGTAAAGACAAAGGGGTGCCCCAAAGAGGGGCTGAGATTATACCCTAGGAACCTGAGGCAGTTAGCACTGACGTAGGGATTGTGTTTCTTTCTTATCGCCTTTCTATATAAGCACGCTCTTTGTATTTACTTTCAACTTATTAATACTGATAGGACAATGAAAGTACAAGTTAACAACAAAGAGGTGGAAATGACTCCTGCTTCTACCCTTACACAACTGGCTGCCCAACTGGAACTTCCGGCACAAGGCATCGCTATTGCCGTAAACAACAAAATGATTCCACGTTCCGAATGGGAGAAATTCGCGTTACAGGAGAATGATAACCTCGTGGTCATCAAAGCGGCTTGTGGAGGGTAAAAGTATGGTCAGTCTACAATTTATCACCCACCAGACCGATCGGTATACTTATTTCGAATCGGCACTCATGGCACTTGAAGGAGGATGTAAATGGATTCAGCTACGCATGAAGGAAGCTCCGTATGAAGAGGTGGAAGCTGTTGCCCTCCAACTAAAGCCTCTCTGCAAAGAAAAAGAAGCGATCTTACTTCTGGATGATCACGTCGAACTTGCCAAAAAGCTGGAAGTGGACGGAGTGCATCTGGGCAAAAAAGACATGCCGATAGATCAGGCACGACAATTACTTGGAGAAGCATTTATTATCGGAGGTACGGCAAATACATTCGAAGATGTCGTACAGCACTACCGTGCCGGAGCGGATTACCTCGGCATCGGTCCTTTCCGGTTTACCACTACAAAGAAAAACCTGAGTCCTGTTCTGGGACTGGAAGGTTATGCCGCTATTTTATCTCAGATGAAAGAAGCGAATATCGAACTGCCGGTAGTAGCCATCGGAGGAATCACCTGTGAGGATATACCCGCCATACTCGAAACCGGAGTGAACGGAATAGCACTTTCCGGAACGATTCTTCGAGCGGAGGATCCGGCAGCGGAAACACGAAAGATTTTGAACATGAAATGTATAATCAAATAAAATAATTGAAAAGTGGAAAAGTTAGTAATTGCAGGCCGTGAGTTCGACTCCCGCCTTTTTCTGGGTACAGGAAAATTCAATTCCAATGAAGTAATGGAACAAGCCATTCTGACATCGGGCACTGAAATGGTAACCGTAGCAATGAAGCGCATCGACATGGATGACAAAGAAGACGACATGCTGAAACATATTATTCATCCGAATATCCAGTTGCTACCCAACACATCGGGAGTACGCGATGCGGAAGAAGCTGTTTTCGCCGCACAGATGGCACGTGAAGCTTTTGGTACCAACTGGCTGAAACTGGAAATCCATCCGGATCCGCGCTATCTGCTCCCCGACTCTATCGAAACCCTGAAGGCTACAGAACAGCTTGTCAAACTGGGCTTCATCGTATTACCCTATTGCCAGGCCGACCCTGTGCTCTGCAAACGACTGGAAGAAGCCGGTGCCGCTACCGTAATGCCGCTGGGTGCTCCCATCGGAACTAACAAAGGACTGCAAACCAAAGAATTCCTGCAGATTATTATCGAACAGGCCGGTATCCCCGTTGTCGTAGATGCCGGAATCGGTGCACCGAGCCACGCTGCCGAAGCAATGGAACTGGGAGCTTCTGCCGTACTGGTAAATACCGCCATCGCCGTAGCAGGCAATCCGGTAGAAATGGCGTTGGCCTTCAAAGCCGCCACCGAAGCCGGAAGACGGGCATACGAAGCAGGACTGGGTCTGCAGGCTGATAACTTTATAGCAGAAGCAAGTTCACCTTTAACTGCATTTTTGGAATAAGTAATAGGTGATAAGTAATAGGTAATAAGTAGGGAGTAGTGTTTGTTTCACTATTCTTAATAATACGATAATAAAATTCTATGGAACAAAAAATAAAATTTTCCCGTTCTCAGAAAGTGTATCTGCCGGGTAAACTCTATCCGAACATCCGTGTAGCCATGCGGAAAGTTGAACAAGTGCCCAGTGTCAGCTTCGAAGGAGAAGAAAAGATAGCTACTCCGAATCCGGAAGTATACGTATATGACACCAGCGGTCCGTTCAGTGACCCGTCAATGAGCATTGATCTCAAGAAAGGACTTCCCCGCTTACGTGAAGAATGGATTGTGGGACGCGGTGACGTAGAGCAACTCCCCGAAATCACTTCGGAATACGGACAAATGAGACGTGATGACAAAAGTCTGGATCATCTCCGCTTTGAACACATTGCCCTTCCCTATCGTGCCAAAAAGGGAGAAGCCATCACTCAGATAGCATACGCCAAACGAGGAATCATCACTCCGGAAATGGAATATGTGGCGATCCGCGAAAATATGAACTGTGAGGAACTGGGAATCGAGACTCACATTACTCCCGAATTTGTCCGTAAAGAAATAGCAGAAGGACGTGCAGTGCTGCCTGCCAACATCAATCATCCGGAAGCCGAACCGATGATTATCGGCCGTAACTTCCTAGTGAAAATCAATACGAATATCGGAAACTCCGCCACCACTTCCAGCATTGACGAGGAAGTGGAAAAGGCTTTATGGAGCTGCAAATGGGGAGGTGATACGCTGATGGACCTTTCAACAGGAGAAAATATTCATGAGACACGTGAATGGATCATCCGCAACTGCCCTGTACCGGTAGGCACTGTACCTATCTATCAGGCACTTGAGAAAGTGAATGGCGTAGTGGAGGACCTTAACTGGGAAATCTATCGGGACACACTGATCGAACAATGCGAACAGGGAGTAGATTATTTTACGATTCATGCAGGTATCCGCCGTCATAATGTTCATCTTGCCGATAAACGTCTGTGCGGCATTGTCAGCCGTGGAGGAAGCATCATGAGCAAATGGTGTCTGGTGCACGATCAGGAAAGTTTCCTGTATGAACACTTTGACGATATCTGTGATATTCTGGCTCAATACGACGTTGCCGTATCATTGGGAGACGGACTGCGTCCGGGCTCTATCCATGATGCCAACGACGAAGCACAGTTTGCAGAACTGGACACGATGGGAGAACTGGTACTTCGTGCATGGGAAAAGAACGTGCAGGCATTCATCGAAGGTCCGGGACACGTACCGATGCATAAAATCAAGGAGAACATGGAACGTCAGATTGAGAAATGCCATGATGCGCCATTTTATACACTCGGCCCTTTAGTGACGGATATCGCTCCTGGCTACGATCACATTACCTCTGCTATCGGAGCTGCTCAAATCGGCTGGTTAGGTACGGCGATGCTTTGTTATGTCACTCCGAAAGAGCATCTTGCCCTGCCGGACAAAGAAGACGTACGTGTGGGGGTTATCACTTATAAGATTGCCGCTCATGCTGCCGACCTTGCCAAAGGGCATCCGGGAGCACAGGTACGCGACAATGCCTTGAGCAAGGCCCGTTACGAATTCCGCTGGAAAGATCAGTTCGACTTGTCTCTCGATCCGGAACGGGCACAGGGATATTTCCGCGCGGGACATCACATTGACGGAGAATACTGCACGATGTGCGGACCTAATTTCTGCGCCATGAGATTATCCCGTGATCTGAAGAAAAATGCCAAGAGTGATAAATAATGAATTGTGATTATACCAAAACCAAATCACAACCTCATTTCTTTTTAATTTTCAACTTTCAATTAATTAAAATGTTCTCAGACGAATTAGAAAAAATATCCTGGGAAGAGACGACAAAAGCCATCTATTCCAAGACAGATGCCGATGTGCGCCGTGCATTAGGCAAAAAAGAGCATCTGGATGTCAACGATTTTATGGCATTGATCTCACCTGCCGCCACTCCCTATCTGGAAGTGATGGCCCGCCTCAGCCAGAAATATACGATGGAGCGGTTCGGCAAAACAATCTCTATGTTTGTGCCGCTCTATATCACCAATTCATGCACCAACTCCTGCGTCTATTGCGGTTTCCATATCAGTAATCCGATGAAAAGAACGATTCTGACGGAGGAGGAAATCATCAACGAATACAAAGCAATCAAACGGCTGGCTCCTTTTGAGAATCTTTTACTCGTGACAGGTGAAAATCCGGCAGCAGCAGGTGTACCTTACATCGCCCATGCTCTCGATCTGGCAAAACCTTATTTCAGCAACCTTCAGATTGAAGTGATGCCCCTCAAAGCGGAAGAATACAAAGAACTCACCCATCACGGGCTGAACGGA
>OHEQ01001197.1_pt1 | contig 10090 bp, 10 predicted proteins | sample 1567321 | NCBI WGS metagenome assembly OHEQ01 (sample SAMEA3879598, study PRJEB24766) | human gut metagenome | biome: human-associated habitat; feature: feces | place: USA | collected 1985/1987
ATCTCTGCTGCACGCACAATCTTATCAAGCACATGCGTATCAATCAGAAAGTTCTGACCAAATTTCTTTGCAAAATGAAACTGGTATTTCTGTAATACCTCTATTGTATTCTTTGGATTTCCTAATTCAGCCACAGTTTTCCTCCAATCGGTACAGTCTTTTGGCATTTGCAAGCGTTGTCGTAATAACAGTTTCCTCAGACACCTGCTTGATCTGTGCCAGTTGCTTTACTACTTCTTTTAAATACATTGAATTATTACGTTTTCCGCGATACGGCACAGGTGCCAGATATGGACTGTCTGTCTCAAGTACAATCGAAGAAAGCGGAATTTCTGATGCCACCTCCTTAATTACCCTGGCATTCTTAAAGGTAAGCACACCTCCTATTCCAATGAAAAATCCCATTGAAATATACTCCTTTGCCATAGGCGCTGCATAAGAATAGCAATGAATTACGCCAGTATTTCCTGCCTTAGCAGCCTCCCTCATTATATCCATAGTGTCCTTTGCTGCTTCTCTGCTGTGTATAATAACCGGCAGATCAACCTCTCTTGCAAGTGCAAGCTGGCGTTCAAACCATTTCTTCTGAACTTCTCTCGGTGAGTTGTCCCAATAATAATCAAGTCCGATCTCACCAATTGCCACTACCTTTTTTTCCTGTGCAAGGCTTCGCAGCGTTTCAATATCTTCCTCTGTCATATCAGCTGTGCTGTCTGGATGAACACCAACGGCAGCATATATCTGCGGCCACTTTTTTGAAAGTGCAACCGCACTTTTTGAGGATTTCACAGACGCACCAACGTCCGTGATACAACAAATGCCGGAGGAGAAAATCTCCCCCAGCAATGTATCGCGATCCTCATCAAATGCATCATCATCATAATGCGCATGAGTATCAAAAATCATTCTATATTCCTCTCTGTTACAATCCGAAAAATTTATTCGATTGTCTCTGCAATCTCTGCTGCTGGTGCTTCCTGCACATCAGCTGCTGGTGTATCTGGCTGAGCTGGTGTATCTGGCTGAGCCGGTGTATCTGGCTGGGCCGGCGTATCTGGCTGGGCCGGTGTATCTGGCTGAGCTGGTGTATCTGGCTGGGCCGGTGTATCTGGCTGAGCCGGTGTATCTGGCTCTGTCGGCACTGTATCTGGCTGCGCTGGTGTATCTGGCTCTGTTGGCTGCGTTGGTGCCGGCTTTGGCTGTGTCGGCTGCGGCTTTGGCTGCGTTGGCTGTGGCTTTGGCTGCGTCGGTGCCGGTGACGTAGTTGGCTGTGTTTGTACTGCTGTTGTAGTTGTCGTTGTCTCCTCTGCAGTAGTTGCCTTTGTTTTTTCCTCAGTCGTTTTTTCTTCTGTTGTTTCTGCCTCAGTACTTGTTTCTACCTCAGAAGAAGTTTCCTTTTCTGTACTTGTCTCTTCCTCTGTAGAAGTCTCTTCCTCTTTTGTCTCCTGCGCAGTGCTTGTCTGCTCCTCAGTTGTCTGAACAATTGTCTGTGGAAGCTTCTTTTTATCCTGCTTTGTTGCAGTAAGCATCTTTGCTGTCGCAATGCCCACAACCACAATACCAGCAAGACAAATTAAAATCATTCCTCCAAGGATTTTATTTGCAATCGACTTTTTCTTTACCGGCTTCTCATCTGATTGGTCTGAAAAATAGGCTGCATTATTTTCATTATCATACGGACCACTTTCCGCCTCATATCCATCATCATACTGTTCTTCCTCGTAAGAACCATCATCGTACTCATCATCCTGATAAGTATCATCATACTGTTCCTCCTCGTAAGAACCATCATCCTGATAATCACTATCATCGTACTCATCTGATGACAGCTCATCATACTCCTGTAAATCTCTGCGCTTAAAAACAGTGCCTACGCTAGTAGCCACCAGACTCTTGCCACAAATCGGGCATACTCTGGTTCCTTCCTCAAGCTTCGCACCACATTTTGGACATATCATCCTCTGATTCCTTTCTGATTATCCTTATTTTGTAATTTCTGCAAATTCATCAGCTTTTCACTGTTCCAGCTGATTTAATGCATTCTCCACGCGTGCATAGCATGCCTGCACACCTGGCCACATAACCTTTGCCTGCTCCATATCACCCGCTCTTAAAGCCTCTGTGATATCATAGCTTACTTCAAACAACAACTTAAAACCCAGGTTTGCACAAATTCCTTTAAGTGTATGTGCCGCACGAAATGCAGTCTCAACGTCACCTGCATCCATCGCCTGTGTTAACTGACTCATGCTTGGATCCTTCTTAAACATTAATGCAAATTTTTGTATTCTTGCTTCGTTCATGAGGCGCTTTAGAACGTCTTCATAATCTCCACCCATTGCCTCATAGCACTCTTTTATTGTCATGCTCTCTCCAATCTATTTATGTAACTATAGTTTCCATTTTCATTTTGTATTCTACTCTATCATTTATAAAATTTCAACATATTTTCGTTGCTTCCTACAAATAATTAAGTTTCAACAATTTTACTTGGATTATCTCTCATAATACGACTTGTGTAAAGTCGCCCCATATGCTTCTTTAAATATTCACAGCACTCCTCCATATGAGAGGCACGTCCTCTCAAATTGTGGGCATCGCTTGCAACATAATGAAGCATATCCTCCTGCATTAGCTTTTTACAAAAACGCTGTGCACCAAGTCCATTTCTTCCAATCACAGCATCTGCATTGACCTGCATCTCGCACCCCATTTCGATAAGATCTGCGATAAAATCAAAATCTTTTCTCAGCGCTCGATAACGCTCAATATGTGCAATAATCGGATAATAACCTGCTGTCAAAAGGGCATCAGCTCGTTCTTTTATAAAAGCTCTTGTACTGCTGCTTGAAAACTCAGTAAGTACATAGCGTGAATCTGCAAGTGTTGGACGAAGATCTCTATCTAATGTCTCTACCATCTCCATATTGGCATGAAACTCACAGCCCAAATACAGACGGATATTCCTATTTCTTGTTTCATCAACAAGCGTATCATACGCGCTCCAAATATCTTCCATATCAGGTTCAAACATTTCCTTTCGAAAATGTGGTGTCAAAATAATTGTCTCAACACCAGCGTCTATTTCCTTTTCAATCATTGAAAGGGCCATGTCCATATCCTTCGCTCCATCGTCCACCCCTGGCAGAATATGGCAGTGAATATCGTACAAATCTCTCATAAATCACTTTCCTTATCTATTGCTTTCCCTTACATTTCAACGTTATTCTAGCATTTGTTAAGTGCCCTTGTCAACCGCTGAAAATTAGAAGAAATCATTCTTATAAAAGGGTCGGAATACGGTGATAAATGTGCCAAAAGTGATTGTTTTTTACACATGACTTTTGTATAATAATGCTGCAATTTGAGACTGGCAAAAATCGGCAGGCCAAATAATAAAAATAAATGAATGGAGGTTTCATTATGTTAGTAAACACAAAAGCAAGAGTCGGTGTATTTTCTATCGCATTAGGCGCATACCTTCCGCAGTTCCCATCATTAGTACCGGAGTTCGAGTCACAGTATGCAGCATTCAAAAAAACTCTTCCAGATACCGTAGAGGTTATTGACGGCGGAATGGTTACCACAAAGGAGCAGGCTATGGAAGCCGGAGATAAGTTCCGTGCAGCAGATGTTGATCTGGTATTTCTCCAGATGCTGACCTACGCTACCTCCTACAACATGCTTCCAGCAATCCGTGATCTTGATGTTCCGGTTGTTTTAGTAAATGTTCAGAAGTTAAAGGCATTAGATTATGAGCATACCGATATCGCATCCTGGCTCGGTGAAGGCTATGCATGCGGCGCTGTAGGTGAGGCAGTTGCAGACCTTGAAAGAGCTGGAAAACGACATGCTGTTATCACTGGTGTTGTTGAGGGCGGTGATCCTGGTGTTCAGGCAGAAATCGAAGACTGGTGTAAAGCAGCTCAGGTAAGAAGAAGATTCCGTGACACAAATATTGCACAGATTGGAAGACCATATCCTGGTATGATGGATCTTTACATTGATGAGACAAATCTGTATAACAGAATGTTCTTATACACAAAGCAGTTCGACTGGGAAAAAATGTGGGCTATCGCAGATGATATTACTGACGAGGATGCGATCCGCGCAAAGGCTCAGGATATTCTGGATACCTTCGAGATTGAGGGCGGCGGCACCATCGAGAAGGTTTGGGATATGGCAAAATATGTTGTTGCTTTTGAGAAGTGGGTTAAGGATGAGCACCTTGGACTGATCGCATCTCACTATGACGGATTTGCACAGGGAAAGGCCGGTGTTCTTGACAGTATGCTTATTCCTGCATTCTCTATGTTAATCAAGCAGGGAACTGCATGTGCGGTTGAGGGCGATATGAAGGTTGCCATGGCAATGAGTATCTTAAAAACAATTTCTGGAACAGGACAGCTTTCTGAAATGTACTCCATCGACTTTAACGATGACATCTGTATCATTGGTCACTCTGGAAGCGGCGATGCTGATATCTCTGCAAAGAAGCCAACCATGAAGATCGTTAAGGTATTCCACGGAAAGACAGGCGGCGGCTATCTGACACAGTTCTATCCACATACTGGTCCTGTTACCTACCTGGCAATCACACAAGATGCTGATGGTCACTTCAAGTTTGTTGTAGCAGAAGGTGTAAACGAGGACGGACCGATCCTTTCCTTTGGTGATACTAACATGAGAACACGCTTCACCTGCGGTGCAAGAGAATTTGTAAATCGTTGGAGCGAAGCTGGCCCAACTCATCATATGGCAGCAGCAACTGGAAGACATATTGATACCATCTTGAAGGTAGCAAAGATCTTAAATGTTCCTGTTGAAATTGTAACTAGATAATTACAATTCAAAAATTTACACTTGCATTTTTTGCAATACAAGAATATAATGAAACCCGTAACGGGGAGCTTGCCATTTTGCAGGCTGAGAGTAGACGAAATGCGTCTTGACCCATAACCTGATTTGGATAATGCCAACGTAGGGATATACTATACGTGTTTTTCTTGTACAAAAAAAACATGCGGATATGTCTTTTACAGGCATATCCGCATTTTTGGTATAGTGGAATTTTTTCTGCTATTCCTTATAAAAAGGAGCGAGAATATGCTGAAAGAATGTTTCGACAACGTAAGAAAATCAGTACCGCTTGTACACAACATCACAAACTATGTGACTGTCAATGATGTAGCCAATATCATTTTGGCATGCGGTGCAAGCCCAATCATGTCCGATGAACCAGATGATGTTACGGACATTACCTCCATATGCAGCAGCTTAAACATCAACATTGGCACGCTGCATAAATCTAGCATTGAAGCAATGTATCTAGCTGGAAAAAGAGCAAACGAACTTGGCCATCCTATCCTTTTAGATCCAGTAGGTGCCGGTGCTTCTGCACTTCGCACAAATACTGCCGTTGGTCTTATGGAACAATTGCAGCTGACTGTAATCCGCGGAAACATCTCCGAAATCAAGACACTTGCCAATGGAAATGGCACAACAAAGGGTGTTGACGCTGATGTTACTGATAAAGTCACAGATGATACCTTGGATGAGGCTATTCTATTTGTTAAAAAATTCGCTGCACAAAGCAAAGCAATTATCGCTGTTACCGGTGCTATTGATCTTGTCAGCGATGGTACACGCTGCTACGTGATTAGAAATGGCCGTCCAGAGATGGGACAGATTACTGGAACTGGCTGTCAGCTTTCTGGTCTTATGACCGCCTTTGTCGCTGCTAATCCATCTAATCAGCTTGACGCTGCTGCTGCTGCTGTCTGCGCAATGGGTCTTGCAGGTGAGATCGGCTACAGCCACATGAAAGACGGCGATGGCAACTCAACTTACAGAAACCGCATTATTGATGCTATTTACAACATGGACGGTGATTCATTAGAGAAGGGAGCTAAATATGAAGTGCGCTGATAAAGACCTTCTTTTATATGCTGTCACTGATCGCTACTGGCTTGGCGAGCGAACTCTTCACGATGTCGTTAAGGAAAGTCTTGACGGCGGTGTTACATTTGTACAGCTTCGCGAAAAGCATTTAGACCAGGCTCATTTTCTTGAGGAAGCAAAAGATTTAAAGATGCTTTGCAAATCATACAATGTTCCTTTCGTGATTAACGACAACGTTGATATAGCACTTGAGATGGATGCTGACGGCGTGCATGTCGGACAAAGCGATATGGAAGCTGGCGATGTGCGTGCCAAGCTTGGCCCTGACAAAATTATCGGCGTGTCAGCGCAGACTGTTGAACAGGCAGTTCTGGCAGAAAAACGCGGAGCTGATTATCTTGGTGTTGGCGCTGTTTTTCCTACCAGTTCCAAGGATGATGCAACAGAGGTTTCCTATGAGACATTAAAAGCTATCTGTCAGGCAGTCTCCATTCCCGTCATTGCAATCGGCGGCATTACAAAAGACAATGTGGCAGAATTATCTGGCAGCGGCATCTGCGGAATTGCCGTTATCAGTGCCATTTATGGTCAAAAAAATATAAAGGATGCAGCTGCGAACCTTAAAATGGCAGTTAAAAAAATAATCGATTAACACCATTATGCGGTCTGTTGGGGGCACCACCTCAGATCGCACTACAAAACGTTAATGAAAAAGGAGAATTTTATTATGAAAACAGCATTAACGATCGCAGGAAGTGATTCCTGCGGAGGCGCCGGCATTCAGGCAGATATCAAAACAATGATGGCAAATGGCGTATACGCTATGAGCGCCATCACTGCTTTGACTGCACAAAATACAACCGGCGTGACTTCTATTTTAAATGCAGATTCTAAATTTTTAGGAGAAGAGCTTGACGCAGTTTTTACTGACATTTATCCAGATGCTGTAAAAATTGGCATGGTTTCAGAAAGTGATCTGATCCGCATAATTGCATCAAAGCTTCGCCAATACAATGCCAAAAACATTGTTGTAGATCCTGTTATGGTGGCTACAAGCGGCGCAAAGCTTATCAGCGACGATGCCATTGATACGCTAAAGCAGGAATTATTTTCACTTGCTGATGTGCTTACGCCAAATATTCCAGAGGCCGAGGTTCTGACTGGACGAACTATCTCTAATGCCGAGGAAATGATTGATGCAGCAAAGATGATTTCAGAAACATACAACTGCGCAGTATTATGCAAGGGTGGGCACACCATAAATGATGCCAACGATCTTTTATATTTAAACAATACTTATCGCTGGTTTTACGGAAAGCGTATTCAAAATCCTAATACACATGGCACTGGATGCACATTGTCCTCCGCAATCGCATCAAATCTTGCAAAGGGATTTGATCTCGAGACATCTGTATGCCGCGCAAAGGACTATATCTCTGGCGCATTATCTGCAATGCTTGACCTTGGAAAAGGAAGCGGTCCTATGGATCACGGCTTTGCAATCGATAATATTTACACAAAGGAGGCTGACATCTAATTATGGAAAAGAAAACTTCTCTATTTGAAAATGGTTTAATCTGGTTTGGTGCCGGTGTTTCGATTGCAGAAATTCTGACAGGTACCTACTTCGCTCCTCTTGGCATGGCAAAGGGTCTCGCTGCAATTTTAATTGGTCATGTAATTGGATGTGTTTTATTATTTTTATCAGGTGTTATTGGCGGAACACTTAGAAAAAGCGCAATGGAAACAGTAAAAGACAGTTTCGGCATTCATGGTGGTCAGCTATTCGCAATTTTAAATGTACTTCAGCTTGCCGGATGGACTGCAATTATGATTTATGACGGTGCACTGGCTGCACAGGGAATTTTCCAGGCTGGTCAATGGATCTGGTGTCTTTTGATTGGTGTTTTAATTATTGTCTGGATCCTGATTGGAATCACCAATCTTGGAAAATTCAATACAGTCGCAATGGCTGCCCTCTTTATTCTGACACTTATTTTAGCAAAAGTAATTTTCTTTAACGGATCTGCCTCTGTAGTTCAAGATGAAGCAATGTCATTTGGCGCTGCTGTAGAGCTTGCTGTCGCAATGCCTCTTTCATGGCTTCCGCTTATCAGTGACTACACACGCGAAGCAAAACAGCCAGTTAAAGCAACTGCTGTCAGCGCGATTGTATATGGTATCGTAAGCTGCTTTATGTATCTGATCGGTATGGGTGCTTCTATTTTTACTGGTGAGAGCGACATTGCTCAGATTATGGTAAAAGCCGGACTTGGCGCTGCCGGTCTTCTGATTGTTGTATTTTCTACTGTAACAACAACATTTCTTGATGCCTACTCCGCAGGTATTTCAAGTGAATCTATTGTATCTGGAATAAAGGGAAATTATGTAGCTATTGCCATAACTATTATTGGAACTATCGCGGCTATTGTATACCCGATGGATGATATCACTAATTTCCTCTATCTGATCGGATCTGTTTTTGCTCCGATGATTGCTATTCAGATTGCAGACTTCTACATTTTAAAGAGAAAATCTTCTGATGAACTGTTTAAGTGGCGCAATCTGTTTATCTGGCTGATTGGTTTTATCCTGTACCGTATTCTTATGCGTATAGATATCGTGTGCGGAAATACACTGCCTGATATGCTGATTACAATCGCACTTTGCCTGATTGCTGCAAAAATAGTAAAAGAAAAAAATTAAAATTTTAGGGAGGCAATTATGAAGCAAAATTATAATGCACTCATTTTAAAATCAGTTAAAATCACTGCCGGCGCAATTTTAGCCATTCTTTTTGCCTCCTGTCTAAACTTAAAGTACAGCGCTACAGCTGGCATTATCACAATTTTAAGCATTCAAAATACAAAAAAGGAAACCATACAGACTGCACTTGCAAGAGGCGAAGCCTTTTGCTGTGCACTGTTAGTTTCCTTTTTATGTTATAATTTTTTCGGCTATACAACGGCAGCTTTTGGCATCTATCTATTAATATTCACAACACTTTGCCTCGCAATGAAGTGGTCATCAGCAATCGCCATGGATTCTGTTCTCATTACACATTTTTTAGCTGAAAAAACAATGAATATTCCAATGATTGCAAATGAGATCAGTCTGTTTTTAATCGGTGCTGGAATTGGAGTCCTTCTTAATCTTAGTCTTCGTCCAAAGGAAAATGCATGGAAAGATAAAATGGCAGAGGCAGATGAGTCCATTCGTGCCATTATCCAAAGAATGGCAGAACGCATCAGAACACTAGATCGTACAAACTACGATGGTTCCTGCTTTCTTTTGCTTGACAAACAGCTAGGTAACGCAAAAAGCCTTGCACTCACAAACATGGATAATACACTTGGCACACCGTCCTGCGCCGAACTTGACTATGTACAAATGCGCGAATTTCAAAGTCAGGTGCTTCGTCAAATATATAACAGCATTCAAATGATTGCATATCTTCCAGACCAAGCTCCAATCATAGCTGATTTTTTTGAAAGAATCAGTAAAGAATATGCAAAAACAAATGATGTGAAATCACTTCTTGATACACTTCATGAATTGATTCTTTCCATGAAAAATGAAAAACTCCCCACAAAACGTGAGGAGTTTGAAAGCCGAGCTGTTCTTTTCTATATTTTAAAGCAGCTTGAAGAATTTCTTATTTTAAAACGAAATTTTGTCGAGCGCTGGCACTAATTTTTATCATCTGGAATCAGCCATAACCGTTTTGCAGCCGTCTTTGCTTCGCTTCTTCGGCTTACATCAAGCTTTGTCAAAATATGGCTCACATGTGTTTTAACAGTTGGAAGCTTTATATCCATAATTTGCCCAATCTGTGCATTGCTTTTGTCTGCACATATAAGACGAAGAATCTGAAGCTCTGTTGCTGTAAGTTCATTTTCCATTGACAGATGCGGCTGCAAAAAATCAGGATAAAATGATGCCTCTACTCTTACATCTTTTATCAGTCGCGCAAACCATTCATCATCATTTTTATACTCTGCCTGTTCAAGCAGTGAAAGCACTGCGGCTCCATATACACTTATAGTTCGTATAAAACCAAACTCCTGCGCCGTATCAAGCGCTGAATTTAATTTTTCCTTCCAAAGTGAATCCTTTTTTCTGTACAGTGCAATCGCCTCTAGCACATTAATATGAATCCCATCTATATACCTTGAACAGTCCTTACAAT
>OHEQ01001210.1_pt1 | contig 9973 bp, 10 predicted proteins | sample 1567321 | NCBI WGS metagenome assembly OHEQ01 (sample SAMEA3879598, study PRJEB24766) | human gut metagenome | biome: human-associated habitat; feature: feces | place: USA | collected 1985/1987
AGTTTGCCGCCGTTAATCGTTTCAAGATTGTAGCGGTTGTTGTCTTTGACAATCAGGTCGGCGGAAGTCAGCACAAACTGCTCGGAAACAATCAGTCCGGCGCCCCTTTTGCCGTTGCCGTTGGTAACGCTGACGATGGAGGCTCTTACTTTATAGAGGTTTTCCGGCGTCAGCTTATCGTAAGGATTACGGTCGATGATGCAGAGAGAGTTGCCGCTGGCAAAGAAAGCCTGTTCGGCAGCTTCGCGCCGTTCTGAGTCGATGTCAATCCATGAATCGTCGACAACGGCAACCGTGTCTTTACTGCCCGAACCGCTGTCAATAATGCCGGAAGATTCTTCAATCTGCGGTTTTTCGGGTTCAAATTCGGAAGCGGACAGGGCACCGCCGGTTTCATTGATGCCGCTGCCGTCGATAATGACGCCGGCCTCCTCTTCAATCGTGCCGGTTTCCGGCGGCATGACCAGCGTTTCGGTGCCGATTTCCGGCAGCATTTTGGTTATGCCGCCGTTGGAAATTACGCCGGAATCTTCGACGATTTCGGTTACCGGCGCTTCAACGACGTCGACCGTTTCAAGTAAAACGACGTCGCCGGGAACTTCGGTAATCTGAAGCGTGTCGTCGGCAGGAATTTCCAGAACTTCCTGCGTGACGGGAACCATTTGGCACATTGGCAGCGGCTGGCCTTTTTCGTCCAGCTGGCCGGGGGTCATGGCGCAGATGCTGTAGTTTTCGTCCGCCGGCAGAACATTTTGTTCGGTCATTTCCTGCAGGGAACTAAATTCGGAAGCTTCGGCCTTTTTGATTTCCGGCTCAAATTTGCATCTGACCGGGTCGGAAATGCGCTCGGCTTCAATCAGCGCCTGTCTTTCGGCAGCGAGTTCGTCGGGATGAACACGGGTGGCGAGCTGTTTTTCAAAGCCGGGGAGGTTGCGCAGGTTGGATACGGCGTCGGCAAAGGCGTCTTCAACCAGACGGATTTCGGCATTGTATTCGCCGTCGCTGACTTCGCCGTAGCCGGTTGAAGTTCCTTTCCAGTAAACGTTGGTTTTGGTTATGTCCATCAGCCGCCAGGTTACGGTCATTTCCGAAGAACCGGTGCGTTTGTCTTCGGCGGCGGACTTGTCCCAGTCGTATTCATCGCACAGGTTCATGTAATAGTCGGTAATTTCCGCGGTCAGGATATATTCGGGCAACGGTGAGGGACTGGTTTCCAGACACAGGCCGGAAGGCATTTTTCTGATCGGATAGCAGTTGCCGACCATTTCGTTGAAAATGGGAATGAACTTCATATCCTTCTGCATAATCCGCCCCTGATTGAGAATGGCGTCCTTTTCAAAACGGCGGCAGCCGAAAATGCGGAAACGGTATTGTCCGAGTTTGGTGGAGTAAGGCGTGTACTGTCTGCCTTTTTTGATGCGGAAATCGACGTATTCAAGGGTTATCGGGGCAAAATTTTTGCAATCGCGATAAACCGATTTGTAAATTTCGTCGTCGTAAGCAACTTCATAGTTCTGTACAGCCGGTTTCTGTTGTTCGCAGTTGACGCATTTGGTGGTCGGGCAGTTGACACAGCTGCCGCCGGGAAAAATACTGCCGTCCTTAGAGGAAGAAGCTGCGGTTTCAGGCTTGAAAAAGCTTTTGGCATTGCCGGCGGCAGTGGCTTTTCCGCAGACGAAAAAGGTTCCGCAGAGTAGAGCGGCCAAAAAGAGAAAAGATTTAACAGCCTGTTGATTTTTCATTATTTTTATCTCCTAAACTTGTCGGCCGGGCAGACGGCTGCGCAGCGCCAAAGCCTCAGCTATGTGCATTTTAAGAACTTTCGGCGTATTTTGCAAGTCTGCAATCGTTCTTGCTAACCGCAAAGTGCGGTGATAGGCCCGGGCGGAGAGTCCGGCCTTTTCGGCAAAGCCTATCAGCAGGGCGGAAGCGTCGCCGTCGAGTGCGGCGGCAGCTTCCAGCATGTCGCCCCGCAGCTGTGAATTGGTGTTGAGTTCGGGATGCCCCATCCGGCGGAAGCGTTCAGCCTGAATTTCGCGGGCTTTGATGACCCTTTCCCTGATTGCGGCGGAACTTTCGCCCTTTTTGACGTCGTTCATTTCCCACGGACTGACGGCCGGTACCTCAATGTGAATGTCTATACGGTCAAGAAGCGGGCCGGAAATGCGGGACTGGTACTCTTCAGCGCATTTGGGGGCGCGGCTGCAGGCCAGCGCCGGGTTGCCGAGATTGCCGCAGCGGCAGGGGTTCATGGCTGCAATCAACTGAAACCGCGCCGGGTAAACGGTATGGGCATTGACGCGCGAGATGGAAACGGAACCGTTTTCGAGCGGTTGCCGCAGGGCTTCCAAAGCGGCGCGGCTGAATTCGGGAAGCTCGTCGAGAAACAGTACGCCGTTGTGCGCCAGCGAAATTTCGCCGGGCCGGGCTTTGCGGCCGCCGCCGACCAGCGCCGGCGTGGAAGCGGAGTGGTGCGGATCGCGGAAAGGGCGTTCGAAACAAATTCCGCCGTTTTTAAGTTCGCCGGCAACGGAATGAATCATACTGGTTTCAAGCGCTTCTTCGGCAGTCAGCGGCGGCAGAATGGAAGGCAGACGGGCGGCCAGCATGGATTTTCCGGCGCCGGGCGGGCCTATCATCAGCAGGTTATGTCCGCCCGCGGCTGCGATTTCCAAAGCCCGCTTGGCGCTTTCCTGTCCTTTGACGTCACTCATATCAAGAGGCGTTTCGACGGGCATTTGCTTTTCGGCTTGTGGAAAAGGCAGGGTTTGCAGCCCCTTGAAGTGGTTAATCAGGCTCAACAGACTGTCGGCCGCAAGAATATCTTTCAAGCCGGACCAGACGGCTTCCGGTCCGCAGGCAGCCGGGCAAATCAGTCCTTTTTCGGCGGCATTGGCGTGAATGGCCACCGGCAGAATGCCGTTAACGGGAATAATCGAGCCGTCCAGCCCGAGTTCACCGAGGGCAACATAACCGGCAAGCTCTTCTTGGGGAATGATACCCATGCCGGCCAACAGGCCCAGGGCGACCGGCAGGTCGAAATGGGAACCCTCTTTAAGCAAATCGGCAGGGGCAAGATTAATGGTGATGCGTTTGGCAGGAAGGCTGAGTCCCAATGCCTGCAAAGCAGCGCGGACGCGTTCGCGGCTTTCGGCCACTGCTTTGTCGGGCAGGCCGACAATGGTAAATGCCGGCAGGCCTGAAGCTATCTGAACCTGAAGATCAACGTCCAGAATTTCCAGACCGTTAAAGGCGACCGTGTTTATTCTTGACTGCATCAAATCCTCTTCAGTCGCGGCCGTTTACCAGCGGGGGGTTATTTCCCCGGGGCGCCAACGGCGGGTGGGATAGGTTCCGGTTTTGAGAAAATCGTAATTTGCCGTTTTGTAAGGAATATCTTCAAAACGGACATATCCTTTGCTTTCAAACAATTTGGCGCAGGTTTCGGCGGGTTCGTATTTGGTGGAATAGCATTTGACGATAACCCGAGTGAAAGGCTGCTGCAGGTTAATCTGGGTTTCCTCGTTGGCGTAGCTGAACCGCTTGGGCATGAGAGGGTTCTCGGCCTTTTCGGGGAAAGTACAGGCGCCGACAGCGGCAGCACAGAGCAGGGCAATTGAGGTTTTGAAAATTTTCATTTTTCCGGTTTCCGTTGATTTTATAGACGTAATTTAGCCCGAAAAGATTAATTTATATTTAAATAATGCTTGAAATTTAAAGGATTTGTTATATAGTACCGCTCGTCCCTTGCCGGTACCGCGGTATCGGCTATACATAACCCGGCCGAAAATTTCGGCCATTTGTTGAGAATCCATAAGGAGATAATTTATGGCTAATTATGAAAGCGTGCTGATTGCACGTCAGGATCTCGGTGCCTCTCAAGTAAGCAATATCGTTTCTGACTTGAGCGATATTATCAAGAAAGAAGGCGGCGAGGTTGTTCGCGTTGATAACTGGGGATTGAAAAACCTGGCTTACCGCATCAAGAAAAACCGCAAAGGTCACTACGTTGTTATGAACATTGCCGCTCCGGCCAATGCTATTGCCGAATTCGAAAGAATTATGCGTTTCAACGAAGACATTATTCGTTACATGACCGTTAAAGTTGATGAATTCAGCGAAGATTCTTCAGCTTCCAACGACAAAGATTCAGTTGAAGAATAGGAGACAACGTTATGGCTAAACAAGTATTCTTTAGAAGAAAAAAAGCTTGTCCGTTTTCCGGTGAAGACGGTCTTAAAATCGACTACAAAGATGTAAAACTGCTGTCCAGATACATCTCTGAAAAAGGAAAAATCATTCCGAGCCGTATCACTTCCGTTTCTGCTAAAAAACAAAGAGAACTGGCCAGAGCAATCAAACGTGCTCGTTATATCGGTCTGCTTCCGTTTGTGGCACAATAAGTTGAAGGAGAGAAAACTATGGAAATTATCCTTTTGGAACATGTTGATAAATTAGGTAAAATGGGCGACAAAGTAAACGTTAAAAACGGTTATGCCCGTAACTACCTGTTGCCGCAGAAGAAAGCTTTGCGCGCTACCGAAGCTAATGTTGCTTATTTTGAAAAACAGAAAGCCGAACTGGAAGCCCACAACAAGAAATTGCTGGAAGCTGCTACGGCTAAAGCCGAAGCTCTAAAAGGCTTCAGCGCCATGTTGATCCGTCAGGCTGCCGAAACCGGTCAGCTGTATGGTTCCGTTACCATTCGCGACATTGCTTCCGCTATCAAAGCTGCCGGTTTTGATGTTGAACGCCGTTGCGTTTATATGGAAAGCCCGATTAAAGATCTGGGTATCTACGAAGTTAAGCTGAACCTGCATCCGGAAGTTACTCAGACCATTCTGGTTAACGTTGCCAGAACTGAAGATGATGCGAAGAAGCAGGCAAAGGCTTATTCTCCCGCAGAATAGAACTTTGTCCGGCTGGGTTTAGAGCAATTTTGCGAAGCGTTAAAATTTCATGTACACAGGTGTACGTTAGAATTTTTTAGTTTCCCGGAAATCGTTCTATTTACGCAGACTGTTCAAGGTTTATCTTTAATTCTGAAAAACACCCTCTGTGAAAAAACAGGGGGTGTTTTTTTATGGCAATTTGTTTTGCCGCGATGCGGAGAGAGCACGACGGGCAAGTCAGGCCGGAGGAGGGCAAAAAAATGTGCCGAAAGATAACCGCAGGACAAGATTTCAAAAGGTATGAACGGACGGTGACAGAAACGGAAAGGTTTCAGCGGCAGTATTGTTCGGGAAAAAGTTTGAAATGCAGCCACAAAATTAAAGCATAGGTTATGGTGGCGCTGAAAAAGACGTCAGAGACAAAATGTGAGCCTTGGGCTATGCGGGCAATTCCGGTGTCTATTCCGAGGATAATAACCGCGCTTATTCCCCATTTGCGGTACCGGTGCGGAAGCAGCAGTGCCAGAGCCAGGCTCCAGAAGATGACGGCCGTGTGTCCGGACATGAAAGAGCAGTCCCAATCGCATTGGTTGGAAATGACCATCGGCGAGGTAAAATTTTTGTTTCCGCCGAATTCGATAATCTGATAAGGGCGGGCGCGTCCCCAGAAAGTTTTGAAAATTCCGTTAACAATTAAAATCGGGCCGAGCAGCATGGAGCCGGTGGTAAGGAGCATTACTTTGGTGTTTATGCCCCAAAGCCAGCGGCGGCGCAGCAGTCCCCACCCCCAGATTAAGCCGAAAGCAGCGGCAATTCCGATGAATATTTCCGGCAAGCCCCGGCGCAAAAAGGGGAAAAAGCCCCAATCGCCGAGGTAAAAACGGTTATCGCGGAAGAAAAAAGCGCTGACCGCCAAATCTAACTGTGGGGAAATGGCCACAATCATAAATAAAGCGCAGATAATCCAGAAATTGAGCTGCGGCGGTGTGCAGACCGGTTTGTTCATATCAGCCGTCCTCAAGGTGCAGCAAAACGGTGATGCTTATGAGTGCGGCAATCAGGGTCGGCGTCCATACGGCCATGAAAGGCGGAATATAGCCGTTGAGCCCGAAAGCATAAATAACCTGAGACAGAAAGTAAAAGATAAAGCCGGTGGATACGCCGCCGACGATCAGGAACATAACGCCGCCGCGCCGGTTGTTGGGGCGGAGGGCGAAAACCGCGGCAATTAAAATCATGGCGCAGAGCAGAAACGGTGAGGCCAGCAAAGACAGATAGTGCAGGTAGTGTTTCAAAGCCGAGAAACCGGATTTTTCATAAAAGCGGATAGTGTCTGGCAAATCCCAGAAAGAAATGGATTCCGGATCAACAAAGTTTTCCTTGATGCGGTCAAGGGTCAGGCTGGTGGTATATTTGACGCTGGGCAGGGCAATGGTGGCTTTGCCGGCCTCATAAACTTTAACGTCTTTCAGTTCAAAGCCGTTGCTGTCGTCCAGCGTGGCGGCAAAAGCTTCAACCCGGCGGATAAGCTGGGCATTGCGGTCCATTTCCATAATCGTGACTTCCCGCAGGAGCAGGCTGTTGTTTTCCTGATGAAGGTTGCGCGCCTGGATGACCAGAACCGTGTCTTTGTTGACTGCTTCTCTGGTCCAGAGGCCTTTATCGGTAAATAAAACGGCATTGGGGTTGCGGGTTTTGAAACGGTAGTCCATGGTTTCATAAAGTTCATACATTTTAGATGAAACCGGGTTGATGACAGTGATGTTGACGATGCCGATTAAAAAAGTGGTGACCAGTACCGGGAACAGAAAACCCCAGATAGACACTCCGGCCGCGCGGATAATGACAAATTCGTTGCTTTTGCTCAAACGCCAGAAAGTTATCATGGCGGCAATCATCATCACAAAAGGAAAGACCATGTCTATCGTCTGCGGAAGTTTGGTGACGGCCATTTGGATGACAAAGAGGAAGCCGACGTCTTCTCCGGCGGCACGGCGGAGCATTTCAATCAGTTCAAAGATGAAAACAACGCCGAGCACCATCAGCAGCACCCCCAGGAAGTTGAGGATAATCTGTTTGCTGAGATAACGGCCGAGAATAGAATTTGGATTCATGTTTTTTACACTTTGGTTGCTATATTGGGCTTAAGATATAAAAAAAACCTTTATTTGACAAGCTTAATCTCGGCGGTTGATTTCAGAAAGAATTTTCTTTTCGGTTTCCGGCTGATCCTGCTTGGCTTCAACGACTTCCCGGCGGATTTTGCGGGTGCGGGAAAAAAGCTCGAACAGTTTGTCGCCTTCATCCCAGCGGATGTTGCGTTCCAGTGCAATCAGGTCTTCGACAAAGCGTTGTATCAACTCAAGAATTGTGGTTTTGTTGTTGAGCAGAATGTCACGCCACATGGTGGGGTCGGAGCCGGCAATGCGGGTGAAATCGCGGAAACCGGAGGCCGAGTATTTGATGATTTCCTTTTGTTCGTATCCTTCCAGATCGGCAACGGTGCCGACAATGGAAAAGGCGATCAGGTGCGGCAAATGAGAAACGGCCGCCATCACTTTGTCGTGATGTTCGGGAGTCATGGAATCAACCCGCATTTTGGCGTGAGCCCAGAGTTTGGAAATCTTTTCGACGGCAGCATCGGAGGAGCGTTCGTACGGGGTCATAATGAACCAGCGCCCTTCAAACAGTGTGTCAAAGCCGGCTTCGGGGCCTGATTTTTCGGTTCCTGCCACCGGGTGCCCGGGAACGACCGAAACTTTTGAATCGGGCGGCAGATTGGCTTCAATTTCCCGAATGACATATTTTTTGATTGACCCGACGTCGGTAATGACAGCGTCATTTTTGAGAAACGGGGCAATTTCTCTGATGATTTTGCCGTAAGCACCAACCGGAGCGGAGAGAACAATCAGGTCGGCGTTTTTGACGCTGTCGGCTATATTTTTGTGAATTTCATCCACGATGCCCAGTTCGAGCGCTTTCTGCATATACTGCGGTTTGACGTCATAACAGGAAATGCGCCGGGCAAGGCCGTCCCTTTTGATGACTCTTGCCAGAGAGGAACCGATTAAACCGATGCCGATAACAGTTACTTTACCAAATAAAGACATGGATTTTCCTAATCAAAGTAACCGAGTGACAGATATCTTTCGACGGCAGAAGCCAGAATGACGACCATATTTTTTCCGGCCATTTCCGGTTTCTGCCCGACTTTGATTGCGGCGGCCAATGCGGCGCCGGAAGACAGGCCGACCGGCAGACCTTCGGTGCGGGCAACGGTCTTGGCCATATCGATGGCTTCTTCGGACGTGACGTCAACCACTTCATCAACCAATGCGGGATCGTAAAATTTGGGGACAAAACCGGCGCCGATGCCGAGAATTTTATGAGGGCCGGGTTTTCCGCCGTTTAAAACCGGGCTTTCCGCCGGTTCAACCGCGACAACATATAAATCGGGGTTGCAGGTTTTAAGCGCGGAAGCAATGCCGGTCAGAGTACCGGAAGTGCCGACGGCGCTGACGAGGCAATCGACCTCGCCGCCGGTATCTTCCATGATTTCCATGCTGGTGCCGAGGCGGTGGGCATCGGGATTGGCTTCGTTTTCAAACTGTCGCAGCAGGATGACGTCCGGGCTCTTTTCAGCGAGAATGTCCGCTTTGGCAATGGAACCTTTCATGCCGTCTTCCGCCGGGGTCAGAATGACTTCCGCTCCAAAGTGACGCATCAGTTTAATGCGCTCCTGCGACATATTTTCCGGCATGACAATCACCAGCTTGTAGCCTTTGGCGGCGCACAAGGCGGCCAGCGCAATGCCGGTGTTGCCGGATGTGGCTTCGACGAAAACGGTATTTGCGTTGATTTTGCCTGATTTTTCCGCTTTATCCAGCATGCTGAGAGCAATGCGGTCTTTGACCGAAAACAGGGGATTGTAAAATTCACACTTGGCCAGAATATTGGCCTTGACCTTAAATTTTTTCGCCAGCCGCGACAAATTAACCAGCGGCGTCCGGCCGACCATTTCCGTAACCGAATTATATATCTTTTGCATTTTGCCCTCTAATTTGTTCATAAACCCCAAAATATCCTTTTCTTAGCAACGGGTCTCAAGTAGTATAAGAATAATGACAATTTGTTAAAAATAAAGAAATGAAACTAAAAAAAACGCGGTTTTTTATCATTTTCAGCCTGCTTTTTTTATCCCTGCCCGCCCACGCGACCAGTTTGGATGAAATTTATCGTGACCTGGTGCGTTCAGACAACAGCGGCTATCTGCCGATGTTTGTCAAAAACCGCAATGCGCCCGACTTTCTTCTCGACGACGAAGCCGCCAAACAGATTATGCCGCCCAAGGAAACCAAAACGATTGACATGAAAGCCGTCAACCTTGAAAGCGAACGCCTGAAACGCGAAGCGGCGCTCAAGGCTGCGCGTCTGAAATGGCAGAATACTTTGCTTGCCGTCAAAAACAATCATGTCACGCCGGTAGAGTTGGAAGAAATCCAAAAACATGTCAACGATAACGAACCGCAGGCCGTTGAGTTGTTTGCATGGATGTTTGCCCGCGGCATCGGGGTTCAGACAGACTTGATCAGGGCTTTTCATCTGTACCGGAAAGCTGCCGCCCTGAATGTTCCCAATGCCAATAACAATGCGGCGCAGGTATACAAAGCCATGACCCGCGAACAGCGCGAAAGTCTCAACACCCTGAAAAACTAAACCTTGCACTTATCGGCAAAAAGCTTTTGAAAAGCAAGCCAGTGCGCATAGTTTATTTTGGTTTTGCCCTCGAAAATATCATTGATGTCAAGCCATGCGGCCAAACCGTTTTCCGGCGTTTTCCAGCGCTCTTTTCCGGTGTCAAAGCCATAAGACGACGCGTCATAAACGATAAAAGTCATGTCATATTTGCAAAATTCGCCGAACGGACGCGCATCGTCGGCAAAATAATTGACATTTTGCTCGTATTTCCGGAGGCCGCCGTCAAGCATAAACTCTATGCCGGTTTCCTCAAAAAGCTTGCGAAACAGGCAGCCGCGAAAATCTTCCCTCCGGCCGGCCGAACCGCCGGGAAATTCGGGAAC
>OHEQ01001211.1_pt1 | contig 9968 bp, 9 predicted proteins | sample 1567321 | NCBI WGS metagenome assembly OHEQ01 (sample SAMEA3879598, study PRJEB24766) | human gut metagenome | biome: human-associated habitat; feature: feces | place: USA | collected 1985/1987
CCAACACAATCATCTCTTTTGAATAATTTAGAACGTTCTACAACTTTTGGCATATATGCTGGATCACAATAAATGATTAGTTTGTTGACAGTACGATCTTTTAAGAAAGACTCCATATCGACTTCTATTTCTGTTTCTCCAAACAGTTTAGCATGTGCTCTTGTTTCTTCAGTTGATTTACTAGTATAGCGAATATCACCTACTAAGACATGGAAAATAACATCCATATCTTTATAAAAGTTGATGATATCCAAGATGATCTTACCATCTAATAAGTGAAACTCTTCCTTTGTACGACGACGAATATCGTATATGACACCGCCGTTCATACCCATAATGAAGCTGACACTATCTTCGATTTTCCAATCTTCCAACATTGCGTGTACTGTTTCTACAGGCCTTCCAGAGGCAATGCCAAATAAGATTCCTTTATGTTTTAAAGCAGAAATCGCTTCGCGATTTAGTTTAGATACTTCCTTTTTACTGTTTAAGAAAGTTCCATCTAAGTCAGTCGCAACGAGAGTTACAGTATTCATAAAATTTCTCCTTATTGTTTATTGTATTTTAAGAAAGCGGCATACCCTTTCTTTGCTTCATAAATATCTGCTTTGCTTGTTACCTCCCACGGAGCATGCATGCTGAGCACAGATACACCGCTGTCGATCACGTTCATTCCGTAAAGAGCTGCGATGTATGCGATGGTTCCGCCGCCGCCGACATCAACCTTGCCAAGTTCCGCTGTCTGGAATGCAACCTGATTGTCGTCAAAGATTTTGCGGACTTTTGCCACATATTCTGCATTTGCATCATTGGAACCGGATTTTCCTCTTGCTCCTGTAAATTTATTCAGTACGATACCTCTTCCGAGATATGCAGAATTCTTTTTCTCGAAGCATTCGCCGTAAGCCGGATCGTATCCTGCACTTACATCAGAGGAAAGCATGCTGCAGTTGCGAAGAGTTCTTCTGAGTACCAGGTCAGAGTAGCATCCCATACCCTCAAGAAGCTCTGCCACTGTATTCTCAAAGAATCTGGACTGCATTCCGGTCGCTCCGACACTTCCGATCTCTTCCTTATCTGTCAGCAGACAGCAGCTTGTGCGTTTCGGTGCTTCCATTTCCATCATTGCCACAAAGGAGGTATAAGCGCAGACACGGTCATCCTGTCCGTAAGCTGCTACCATACTTCTGTCAAGTCCGCAGTCACGTGCCTTTCCTGCCGGAACGATTTCCAGTTCTGCTGAAAGGAAATCCTCTTCCTCTACATCGTATTTCTCTTTGAGGATGCGAAGAACGTTGGATTTCACTGCTTCTTTCTGCTTCTCATCTGTACTCTCATTGAGCGGTCTGCTTCCGATCAGAATGTCAAGATTTTCTCCTTCGATAACCTCAGCAGCTTTTTTCTGCAGCTGTTTGCCTGCAAGATGGATCAGAAGGTCTGTGATGTATACAATCGGATCATTTTCATCTTCACCGATAACCATTGATTCAATTCCGCCTGCCACCCTGAAAAGATGGAGCAAAGCCCTGTCACCGTAGAAAAGGCAGATGTACTTTTTTAGTTCGTCAAAATCAATTCCTGAAAAATCCGAAAGAACGGTTTCAACCGTTTTCACAGATGATTCGTCACCGCAAAAATAAACCTCGGTTCTGTTGCAGGTGCAGAGAATCAAACACTCGCTGATATTTTCAGAATAATAAAGTTCGTCAAGAAATGTCTTTTTTTGCTCATCGGGAAAGGCAAGCTTCTTTCTCACAACCACATTTGAAGTTTTGTGACTTACGCTCAGGCAGTACATAAAAAATTCGCTCCGTTACAAATAAAATCCGACAGTAAAATACACTTTTAAAGTTATTTTATTACTGCCGACAGCTATTGTCAATTAAAGTTAGTCAGTTATTTTACCACTAAACCTATCTGTTTGGTATGTTTTGATTATACTACATTCACCGTTCCATGTCAATAAATTTCGGGTTTTGCTTGACAAAAACAGTGATTACAATATAAACTATACAAAGATACCTCCCGTCAGCAAACAGCGGGAGTTTTATTCCGATGTAAATACTTATTGTACCGATAGGAATACTAAATGATTTGAATATGTATTAAGGAGCGTTTTTATGCTTAATCAGTTTTCAAGAACACAGCTTTTGATTGGCAAAGAAGCTATGGACAGGCTTTCAAAAACAAGAGTTGCAATTTTCGGAATCGGCGGTGTAGGCGGATACACGGCGGAGGCTCTTGCAAGGAGCGGAGTCGGCGAGCTTGACCTTATTGACGATGACAAGGTGTGCCTTACAAACATTAATCGCCAGATTTTTGCAACAAGAAAAACAGTAGGCAAATACAAGGTTGATGTTGCAGAGGAAAGGCTCAAGGACATCAATCCCGACATAATCATCAACAAACACCGGACCTTCTACACTCCTGAAACCTCGGAAAAATTCGACTTTTCAAAATACGACTATGTAGTTGACGCAATTGACACGGTAACAGGCAAAATTGAGCTTGTTATGCAAGCCGACAAAGCCAAGACGCCTATCATCTGTTCAATGGGAGCAGGTAACAAGCTTGATCCTACAGCGTTTGAGGTTGCCGACATTTACAAAACCTCGGTCTGTCCTCTTGCAAGAGTTATGAGACACGAACTCAAAAAGAGAGGTATCAAAAAGCTGAAGGTTGTTTATTCAAAGGAAAAGCCTATCACACCCGTTGACGATATGGCAATAAGCTGTAAAACAAATTGCATATGCCCTCCCGGAACTGAAAGACAATGCACCCAACGCAGACAGGTTCCCGGCAGTACCGCATTTGTTCCGTCGGTTGCAGGTCTTATCATAGCCGGCGAAGTTATCAAGGATTTGATTAAGTAAATATAATTTTTAACAACGCAAAGCACCGAGAGAAATTACCCTCGGTGCTTTGCTTGTTTTTATAGGATTTTTTACAGTTGATATCGTGATTAAACAGATTAGATGATAACCGATTCTTCCTGAAGTGATTTGTTACGGAGAATCTGAACCTCATCGCCTTTGGTAATGAAAAGCCGATAAAGAAATACATTGACCTTTTCTCCGACGGTAATCGGAGTTTCGTCAAGTCCTCTGTACGCATAAACCGTGCCTCCGTCACATTTTACGGCAATTTCGATATTGTCGCCTCTGAACGAAGTCTTTATAACCTCACCGACGGATACAGACGCTTTTTGTGCGGTTGTTTCGCTGAGCTTTGTCACCTTTACAAATTCGGGACGGATAACTGCACGGTCAACATTATCGACAACATCAAAGGTCTTGAACTTTGTATAATCGTCAAGCGTAGTAGTCTGACCGAAAAATGATGCGGAAAATGCGGTTTGGGGATGCTGATAAATGTCAATCGGCGAGCCTATTTGCTCAATTCTGCCCTTGTTTGTAATTATAATTTCATCGGCAACCTCAATAGCCTCGCTCTGATCGTGAGTTACAAATATACTTGTAACGCCGAGTCTTTCAATCATATCTTTAAGCCATGAGCGAAGCTCCTGCCTAACCTTTGCGTCAATTGCGGCAAATGGTTCGTCAAGCAGAAGAAGATTCGGGTTTGGCGCAAGCGCTCTTGCAAAGGCAACACGCTGTTTTTGACCGCCCGAAAGCTGGCTTGGATAACGCTTTTCAAGTCCTTCAAGACCGATAAGCTTTACAAGCTCGTTTACTCTTTCCTTGATAAATTTCTTGCTCTTTTTCTGAATTTTCAGACCGAAAGCAATGTTATCAAAAACTGTCATATATCTGAAAAGAGCGTAGTTTTGGAATACAAAGCCTATGCCTCTTTTGCTTGCGGGAATATCGTTGACAACCTTTCCGTCAATTACAATTTCGCCGCTGTCGGGATTTTCAAGTCCTGCAATCATACGAAGAATTGTTGTTTTGCCGCTGCCCGAAGGACCGAGAAGTCCGATAAGCTTACCCTTTTCAATACCAAAGTTTACATTGTCGGATGCCTTGTAATCACCAAAAGTTTTATTTATATTTTTAAGCTCAACATACATTACGCATCCTTCTTTCCTTTGTATTCAACCACACTTCTGATAATCAAAATTGCAATCGCCATAAGCACAAGTATTGATGAAACCGCAAATGCGGGAACATACTTGAACTCGTTGAACAAAATTTCAACATGGAGAGGAAGTGTGTTTGTTTTTCCTCTTAAATGTCCCGAAATTACCGAAACTGCACCGAATTCACCCATTGCTCTTGCGGCACAGAGTACAACTCCGTAAAGGAATGCCCATTTTATGTGCGGAAATGTTATTTTTCTGAAAATTGTTGTGCCTTTTGCACCCATAAGTGCGGCGGCTTCTTCCTCATCCGTACCCTCGGATTCAAGCACGGGAATAAGCTCCCTTGAGATGAATGGGAATGTTACAAACACGGTTGCAAGGATAATTCCCGGAACGGCAAAGATAACCTTGATTCCAAGTTCGCTTAAAAACGGATATATCGGGCTTTGTCTGCCGAATGTGAGTACAAATATAAGACCTGCAATTATGGGCGAAACCGTTACGGGGAGGTCGATAAGTGTTGTAAGAAGTTTTTTGCCCTTGAATCTGAACTTTGTAATTGACCAGGCGGCAAAAATTCCGAATACCGTATTAAACAGTACCGCAAACACGGTTGCCTCAACAGTAAGCACAATTGCCTTTACCGTGTAATCATCGCTGACAGCCTGCCAGAACACCTCTGCACCGCTTTTGAAAGCCTCGCAGATTACCGTAACAAGAGGAAGAACAAGCATTACGAATACAAATAAAAGTGCAATGCCTATGAGTATGTACTTTACAACCTTTGAACGCTTTGTTTCTTCGTACATTTTATCTTCCTCCTTTCAGAATTTTTGCATTTCTGTGCTGAACCATATTTACAAGGAACAGAATCAAAAAAGATGCGGCAAGCATTACAAGTGCGATTGCCGTTGCACTTTTGTAGTCATATTCCTGCAGCTCCGACATAATGATAAGCGGAGTGATTTCTGTTTCAAACGGCTTGTTGCCTGCAATAAAAACAACCGAACCGTACTCACCAAGACATCTTCCGAATGCAAGACCAAAGCCTGTGAGAACCGAGGGAAGAATTTCGGGAAGAATAATTTTTCTGAAAATTCTGAATCTGCCGGCACCCATAACTCCTGCCGCCTCTTCATAAACAGGATCAAGCTTTTCAAGAACAGGCTGAACTGCTCTTGTTACAAAAGGTATTCCAACAAACACGAGTGCAACCGTAATACCAACTCTTGTGTAGGCAATGCTTATGCCGAACTTTGCAAAAAATCCACCGATAAGACCTGTGTCGGCAGTCAGAGAAGTAAGTGCAATGCCGGCAACCGCTGTCGGAAGTGCAAACGGAAGCTCAATCATACCGTCAAGAATTCTTTTGCCCGGGAATTTGTAACGAACAAGCACCCACGCAAGAATTACACCCATAACGGCATTGATGAGAGATGCAATAAATGCGGTTATAAAACTAACCTTGTAGCTTGCAAGCACTCTTTCACGGGTGATTGCCTTCCAAAATTCAGAGGGGCTCATCTGTGCCGTATAAATAACGAGAGCGGCAAGAGGAATCAGCACAACAAGGCTTAATAATGTAATTGTTACACCCAAAGAAAGACCGAAGCCCGGGATTACTCTTTTTGCTTTTTTTGACTTTTTTGCCTGAACCATCATCACACCTGTTTCCTCTGTAAAATATCATCCGACATCAGACAGCATTGCCTATAAACTGCCTGATATCATTTTTTAATCGGTTTTATTTTTTCTCGTAAATCTTATCGAAGATACCGCCGTCTGCAAAGTGCTTTTTCTGAGCCTCGTCCCAACCGCCGAAATCGTTGATTGTTACAAGATTGATATTGAGGTCGAACACATCGGAGTATTCCTTCAAAATTTCCTTATTATAGGGGCGGTAATAGTTATCGCCTGCAATACGCTGAGCCTCATCGCTGTAAAGATAACTTAAATACTCTGTTGCAACCTTTCGAGTGCCTCTTTGGTCAACCACTTCGTCAACAACGGCAACAGACGGCTGTGCAAGAATGCTGACGCTCGGAGTTACGATTTCGTACTCGTCGGGATTGTCCTTGATTGAAAGATACGCCTCATTCTCCCAAGCAAGAAGAACATCGCCCTGTCCGTTTTCTACAAATGAAGTTGTAGCACCTCTTGCGCCTGAATCAAGCACAAGCACATTTTGATAAAGCTTTTTAATGAAAACTTCAATTTTTGCCTCATCACCGTTATATTTCTTGTCTGCATATGCCCAAGCGGCAAGGTAGTTCCATCTTGCACCGCCCGAAGTTTTCGGGTTTGGAGTGATAACGCCCACACCGTCTTTTGCAACATCATCCCAATCCTTGATGTTTTTCGGATTACCTTTGCGAACAAGGAATACAATTGTTGAAGTGTATGGTGAAGAGTCATTGTCAAACTCATTTACCCAACCGTCCTCAATCAGACCTGCGTCACGAATTGCGTTTACATCGTATTCAAGTGCGAGTGTTACAACATCCGCCTCAAGACCGTTTGCAACCTCAAGAGCCTGTTTGCCCGAACCGCCGTGTGACTGGATAACTTCAACATCCTGTCCTGTTTCTTCTTTCCAATGCTTTGCGAAAATCTTATTATATGATTCATAAAGCTCTCGTGTAGGGTCATATGAAACATTTGTTAATGTTACTTTTGAATCGTTTGTAGTATCTTTATTTCCGCATCCTGTAAAGGCAACCGCTGACGCACCCAATACTGAAACTGCCAATACTGCCGATAATACTTTTGTTCTTAAATTTTTCATTTTGATTACCTCACTTTAAATTAATTTGATTTGAGATTCTGACAGGCAATTACATACAACAGTACGGCTTGCCTACAAATGAGGTACACATTCGTATTTTCTTCAGATTGTAAATGTTTTTCATAAGCGTCACCTTTTGGATTTTTGAGGTTATTTTGTTTAACCTATAATTCCTATCAATTTACTATGTGTTTCTTCGAGAACTATTTTATACTGTACAGGGTGAAAAGTCAAGGTAAAAATTTCACACATCCAACACTTTAGCAAATTGCAACAATACACAAGCAATATTTTTCGCAAAAATAGTAATAAAATCGAAAAAACAGGCATAAAATAACGGATAGGTATTTTCAAATGAAATATGCCTATCCTAAAAAAGAAATATTTTTTTGCGTAAATCTATTGACAAATCTATATAAAAAAGGTATAGTAGTATTAAATCAATAATGATTATTATTTTATTCAAAAAGTAAATACACAAAGGCGTATTGAGTATTTTTAAATTTCAAAAATTAATTTAACGGAGGAAATATTATGGCTAAAACAACAAAGTATTCGGGAACACAGACAGAAAAGAATCTTGAGGCTGCTTTTGCAGGCGAATCACAGGCTCGTAACAAATACACATATTTTGCGTCTGTTGCCAAAAAGCAGGGCTTTGAGCAGATTGCAAACCTTTTCTTAAAAACGGCAGACAACGAGAAAGAACACGCAAAAATGTGGTTCAAGGAGCTTAACGGAATCGGCGACACAGCCGAAAATCTTCTTGCCGCTGCCGAGGGCGAAAACTACGAGTGGACAGATATGTACGAAGATTTCGCTAAAACTGCCGAGGAAGAAGGCTTTACAGAGCTTGCACACAAGTTCCGCCTTGTTGCCGCAATCGAAAAGCACCACGAAGAAAGATACCGTGCATTACTCCGCAATGTTGAAACTGCAGAAGTTTTCAAAAGGAGCGAAATCAAGGTTTGGGAATGCCGTAACTGCGGTCACATTGTTGTAGGCAAAGAAGCTCCCGAGGTTTGTCCCGTCTGCAACCACCCACAGAGCTATTTTGAAATCCACGCAGAAAACTACTAATTCTGATTTAATCAAATATATAAAGGAAACTCCACCGCATTTCACGGTGGAGTTTTGTGTTTAGCATCAAATTAAATTCAAAAAACTTACTCTTCTTCGGGATATTTCATGCCCCAGCTTTTGCGGATGTCGGTCATGATTTTCATAACATCCTTTGTGTAGTCAAGGTGCATAAGAGCCGTGTCGCCCTCTATCGCCTTTTCCATATCTTCAACCTCATAAAGCAAAGCGTCCTTTGTCTGACCTGCCGAGATTGTTTCACAATGGCCGTCAGCCGTGTATGTAATCTTTGCCTCCATGCCTCTGGGATATTCAAAGATTTCAACATAACCCTTGTCAAACGAGATTGTGCCACGCTTTGGCTGTTTTGCGTGAAGCGAAAGAATGACAGTTGCCATTTCCTCCTCTTTATTCTTTAAAAGAATACTCGCTTGTTCGTCAACGCCTGTTTCAGCATATTTAACCTGCGACAACACATCGTTTGGGCATGAGCTCATAAACATACGAACAAACGAAAGCGCATACACGCCGATGTCAAGCATTGCACCGCCTGCAAGATTGCGGTTGAAAAATCGGTTGTTCATATTGTACTCTTTGTAACTGCCGAAATTCATCTGAATAAGCCTAAGCTCGCCAAGGTCACCTGAATTTACCTTTTCAAGAAGTGCCTTGTAAATCGGCATATGGAAAATTGTCATTGCCTCTGCAAGCACAACATGGTTTTTTTCTGCAAGAGAGATTGCCTCGTCAAGTTCATCTGAATTGAGCGTTATCGACTTTTCGCACAAAACATGCTTTCCTGCCGCAAGAGCCTTGCGAAGATATTTTATATGCGTGTTGTGCGGTGTGGAAATGTAAATTATGTCAACATTTTCGTCTTTAAACAGCTCGTCAATATCGTTGTAAACCTTTTCAATGCCGTACTTTTCGGCAAATGCAACCGCCTTTTCATGGGTACGGTTTGCAACGGAATAAAGTTTCTGTCCTCTGCTTTTGAGTGCGGCTGCAAGCTCATTTGCGATAACTCCGCAACCGAGTGTTGCCCAGTTGTAGTTTTTCATAAAAACACCTCCGTATATTTTTCGAGAAAAGTTTAACACACGGAAATGCGTCTGTCAACGGTTTTAGATAGCTTTTCTCGTATCTGCTCCGTACTTTTTCATAATCTTGCGAAGTTCGTTATTTTCGCTTTTTGAAAGACTAAAATACATAAATCCGTGCTTAACAATTTCATCACCGTCACACGCAGGCATATATGTATTACAGCCTATTCTTATTGATGCATTTTCGGAAAAACCGCACGACGGTGAATCAAAATATGCGGATTTGCCCTCAAAAATTTTCTTCACGGTTTCGGCATCTTCGGCAGACATCTTAGCGTCAACCTTGTCGCAGTACTCAACATCAAAATACACGGTAGGCTCACACGCATAGAAACTGATTTTCGGCACGGCAAATACTGCGGCGGCAACGCATAAAACAACTGCAACCACAATTACAGCAATCTTTTTCTTCATAACATTCACTCCTTTTCGCTTATCCCTATAAACATATATTATATTGAGCTTGTATCATAATTGTATCATTATAATTTAATCGGCATATACAACAATTTTAAAATCATTTATTTGTAGGTTAAAAAATTTTTCGTCAATGCTTACAAGACAGCAATTTTACTTTTGTTGAAGAGGCACAAATTGCATACAAATTCAAAGCCTTGCTTATTGAGAAAAATCGGTCTGAAAATATGCAGAAAAGCAGTTTTTACCATATTATAAAGGCATAAAAAGAAGAATTTTGACGAGGTAGTTATTGTAACTAAAATTGTGAGCAAAGTAAACTTTATGTTTATAAGGTATTTTGCTTGTTTATTTCAGTCAACAGGATTACAATAATTGTGGAAAACGGAAAAGAATGGTATTGTTTACAAAGATTATGTGATTGAAGAGGTTAGAAATTAATGGAGAAAGTCAAAAAAATACTCTCACTTGCGTTTGCAAGTCTGTTTAGAAGAAACAAAGGTCAGAATACCGTAAAAGAAAAGCGACAGCGCTCACACCA
>OHEQ01001217.1_pt1 | contig 9885 bp, 7 predicted proteins | sample 1567321 | NCBI WGS metagenome assembly OHEQ01 (sample SAMEA3879598, study PRJEB24766) | human gut metagenome | biome: human-associated habitat; feature: feces | place: USA | collected 1985/1987
ACAAAGAAAGCTTTCTCGGAAGATATCACGGATATAACAATCCAGAGGGCGTGATCACGGGAAAACTCAGCAATAAGGGAAATTATAATGAGAATAGCTGTGGAGCACTTTCAACAGTTTTAAGCCTTGCTCCAGGGGAAACAAAAGAAATCACTTTTCTTGTTGGAATGAAAGGTGATGCAGAAGCGGGCGAGATCGTAGAGCATTACAAAAACTGCCAGGATGTATGTAAAAAAGAACTGGAAGAACTGATCGAATACTGGCATGGTCAGCTTTCTCACTTCCAGATCAGAACTCCAAGTCCGGAATTTAATACCATGATCAATACATGGAATGCATACAACTGTTTTATGACTTTTATCTGGTCACGGGCAGCTTCTTTTACCTACTGTGGACTCCGCAATGGATATGGATATCGCGATACAGTTCAGGATATTCAGGGAGTGATTCATCTGGCACCGGAGATGGCGGTGGAAAAAATCCGATTCATGCTTTCAGCACAGGTGGATAACGGCGGTGGACTTCCGCTTGTAAAATTCACACATAACCCGGGACATGAAGATACTCCGGACGATGCTTCCTATGTACAGGAAACAGGACATCCGGCTTACCGGGCAGATGATGCACTCTGGCTGTTCCCGACAGTATACAAATATGTATCAGAAACGGGCGATACTGCATTTATGGATGAGGTAATTCCATTTGCAAATAAAGATGAAGGAACGGTTTATGAACATTTGAAACGTGCGATTGATTTTTCCATGAACCATCTAGGAAAGCACAGCATGCCAGCCGGACTCTATGCAGACTGGAATGACTGTTTAAGACTTGGAAAAGATGGAGAGTCAACGTTTGTTGCATTTCAGTTTTATTATGCAATGACAATTTTACGCATTTTTGCAGAACATAAAAAGGATACGGAATACATTGCATTTCTGGATGAAAACCAGAAAAAGTTAGGAAATCTGATCCAGGAACTCTGCTGGGATGAAGACAGATTTATCCGTGGATTTACGGAGAGTGGAGAGACGATTGGAAAACGTACGGATCCGGAAGCAAATATGTGGTTAAACCCTCAGAGCTGGGCGGTGATCAGCGGACTTGCAGATGAGAAACAGGCAGACTGTGCATTACAGCAGGTTTATGACAGGTTAAACACGGAATATGGAGCAATCTTAATGGATCCTCCATACCATGAACATGCATTTGACGGGGCTCTTGCAGTTATTTACAATGCCGGAACAAAAGAAAATGCCGGTATTTTTTCGCAGTCGCAGGGCTGGATCATTTTAGCGGAAGCATTAAGAGGACATGGGGAGAGGGCATTTACTTATTTTATGGAGAACGCTCCGGCAGCGCAGAATGACAAGGCAGAGATCCGCAGATTAGAGCCATACTGTTATGGGCAGTTTACGGAAGGGAAAGACAGTCCGAATTTTGGACGATCCCATGTACACTGGCTGACTGGGACAGCATCAACGGTTATGGTGGGCTGTGTGGAGGGAATCCTTGGCATGCGTCCTGACCTTTATGGACTTCGCATTGCACCGTCGATTCCGAAAGAATGGGAGATGTTTGAGATAGATAAAGATTTCAGGGGATGTCATCTGCATATTACCGTAAAAAATCCGGGACATGCCGAGAGCGGCTGCAAAAAACTTTTCGTGAATGGACAGGAGATGAAAGATAATTATATTCCGCAGACTGTGCTTACTGATGAGACAGACATAGAACTGATTATGTCGTAAAAAAAATGTCATGTAAAGAAGGGAGAGTCTTATGAACAAGATAGAATTTACAGATAAAAATGGAACCTTCCGTATCCATAATCCGGAAAATTACAGCGGGCTGTATCTTCCGCTGGCAGGTGAAACAGGGTTAAAATCCAGTATCACGCCAAATCTCGGAGGAGACAGCAAGACAGATCAGAATCATTTTCTGTTAGAACCTGTCAGTATTGAAAATTTACATAATAACCGCAATACGAGAAATTTTTGGTGTCGTATTGAAAATAAGGGCAGCTGGTCCGTCTGTGGTTCTTCGGCAAAGCAGGAAGCGGCAAAATTTACAAAGGATCAGGATGAAAGCATATTAGAAGCTGGTTTTATGTGGCAGAAACTGACGAGAATATCCAGAGAATATGAAATGAAAGCAGAAACCACTTCCTTTGTTACGATAGATGGGACAATGGAAGTAATGATGACAGAACTGACCAATACAGCGGATCAGGAACAGAAGATTACGCCGGTTGCTGTGATTCCGCTTTATGGACGGAGTGCAGACAATATCAGGGATCATCGTCATGTGACGTCGCTGCTGCACAGAATTGAAACAAAAACGTATGGCGTGGAGGTGTGCCCGGTGCTTTCCTTTGATGAGAGGGGCCATCAGAAAAATCAGACGGTCTATTTTGTATATGGATCCACAGGAGAGGGAGAGGCGCCGGAAAAATTCTATCCGACAACGGAAATGTTTATCGGGGAAGGGGGAAGTTACCTGAATCCCGAAGCGGTAAGAATGGATAAGGACGGTGTTCTGGCAGGAACAAAACTGCAGGGAAAAGAGGCAGCAGGTGGAATGCGTTTCGCACCGGTTACCTTAAAACCACAGGAGACAGTCACGTATCTGGTACTTGCAGGGGTTTCCGGGGAAAAACAGAACATTGAGAAAATGACATCTGCTTACCGTACGAAAAAACAGATCGAGAAGGCATTTGAAGCCGTAAAAAAACACTGGACGGACAAAGTAAATGTTGATTTTTCAACGGGTGATACAAACATTGATAATTATTTAAAATGGATCTGTTTTCAGCCGGTTCTGCGCCGCATTTATGGCTGTTCATTTTTACCATATCATGATTATGGCAAAGGAGGACGTGGCTGGAGAGATCTCTGGCAGGACTGTCTTGCTCTGCTGATCATGGAGCCGTCAGTAGTACGCCAGATGATTGTTGACAATTATGGCGGTGTAAGGATGGATGGAACGAACGCAACGATCATTGGCAGCAGACAGGGAGAATTTATTGCAGACCGCAATAACATTACACGCGTATGGATGGATCATGCATTCTGGCCGTTTGTGACGACAAAATTATATCTGGATCAGACAGGAGATCTTGATGTTTTGCTGGAGAAGGTAACCTATTTCAAAGATCTGCAGACAAAAAGAGGTACTGCACATGATAATAACTGGGATCATGCATATGGAAATAAACAGCGCACAGCAGGTGGAAATGTTTATTTTGGAACAATTTTAGAACATATTTTACTGCAGAATCTATGTGCTTTTTATGATGTCGGAGAGCATAATGAGATGAGACTGCACGGTGCGGACTGGAATGATGCACTTGACATGGCATGGGAAAAAGGCGAGAGTGTGGCATTTACGTGTGCATATGCTGGAAATTTAAAAGACATTGCAGATTGTCTGAAGCATATGGAAGAGAAAACCGGGATCAGTAAAATTGAAATGGCAGAAGAGATGAAATGTCTGCTTGCGGAAGGAACAGAATTATATGAAAGTCCGGACAGAAAGCAGAAACTGCTGGACGAATATACCAGCCTCTGCGAACATAATGTAAAAGGAGGCATGATCCTGGTTTCCACAGAACAGATACGAAAGAATCTGGTGGAGAAGGCAGAGTGGCTGATGCAGCATATCAGAGAGAAAGAATGGATCAGTGCCGGGGATGATATGGGTTGGTTTAACGGATATTATGACAATCATGGAAATGCGGTTGAGTACAGTAAAAAGGATGAAGTCCGCATGATGCTGACAGGACAGGTGTTCGCAGTCATGAGCAAAACTGCGGGAGAGGAACAGGTAAAAGAAATCTGCAGGAGTGCAGACAAATTTCTGTTTGATCAGAAAGCCGGTGGATATCGTCTGAATACAGATTTTAAAGAGGAGAAATTTGATCTCGGAAGAATGTTTGGATTTGCCTATGGGGAAAAAGAAAATGGTGCAGTGTTTTCCCATATGACAGTCATGTATGCGAATGCACTGTATCAGAGAGGATTTATCCGGGAGGGACATAAAGTTCTGCAGACACTTTTAGAAGCCGCAATGAATTTTGAAAACAGTAAAATGTACCCGGGACTGCCGGAGTATTTTGATAATGAAGGCAGAGGACTTTATGCATATCTGACAGGTGCGGCGAGCTGGTATATGCTGACGATGATCACAGAGGTATTTGGTGTAAAAGGAGATCTTGGAGATCTTGTGATCGCACCATCTCTGCTGCCGGAACAGTTTGATGAAAAAGGCAGTGCTGGATTGAAGCTGGAATTTGCCAGGAAGAAATTTGAGATCATAATGCATAATCCGGAAAAGAAGGACTTAAGAATAGAGCAGATCAGACGGGCAGTGTGCGATGAGAAAGTCGTATTGGAACCGGAGCCGGAATATGGTGTACGGTTAAGGAAGAGTGTGATTGAAACACTTGACCCAAAAAAATGTCACAGAATTGATGTGTTTTTTCAAGAGTAACATGTAAAAATGACTGATAGGGTGAGAGAAGCAGCATACAGATTTTGTATGCTGCTTCTTTTAGAAAACATGCATTACCACATGGATTTATAATATTTATCCCGGTATTTTTTGGGCGTCAGTCCGGTATAGTTTTCAAAAATCTGAATGAAATGACTCTGTGAGGAGAAAGAAAGATAGTTTGCGATGTCGACGATCGGTTTGTCAGAATACCGCAGCAGATGAGTTGCCTTTTCAATCTTTTTTTCACGGATATAATCGCTGATGGATATGCCGAGGTTCTGTTTGAAAACGCGCGAGAGATAACTTTCAGACAGATCGGTATATTCAGCTAAAGTGGTTATGGTAATGCGTTCTTTGATGTGTGTATAGATGTAATCCACACATTGCATGACCGGTTTCGAGAGTATAGAACTTTTTTTCTGTAAAATCATTTTTCCGGTAAAATCTTTTACCATTTCATGATGCAGATCTGCCACCTGCCGGACGGTGGTACACGAATCCATCCTTAAAATATAAAAATCACTCAGGCGGTAAGCCTGCTCCGGCTCTAATCCGCCATCAATACAATAGCGCGTGATCATAGCGGTAGTGACAACAAAATGATATTTAATATTTGTAAGCGGATTACGGGAAAGGACACCGGTACCCTTTAAGTCGATGAAGGCATCTTCCTTACAGTTTCGTATCACAGAATCCATGTCACCGGTTTTGACAGCATTGTAAAAAGAATATTCAACAGTCGGGGAACGGTGCAGCATATCGTATTCACTGTTGGCTAATTCTGTGTGATACCATTCTTTTGAAAGTTCCATAGCATTACTCCTGTTTTTTATTTTCGCATTATTATGTCATGAATCTGATATTTTTTCAAGTGATTTAATATAATGCAGAGCTGAAATCCGGTAATATATCACTTGTAAACAAGACAGGAACACAAAAGATAAAGTGTTCCAAAGGTGCTTATAAAAAGGGAGGAAAAGTAAATGAAACGAAGAATCGTAAGTATGATGCTTGTGGCAGCAATGGGGACAGCTTTACTGGCAGGCTGTGGAGGAAATACGGCAAACAGCAGCACAGCAGAGACATCCAATGACACAGCAAAAGAAGACACTGCGCCGGTAACAGAGACAGCAGGTACAGACGCAGAGACAGGTACTTCTGATGAGGGAAAAGTATTGAATATCTACTGCTGGAATGAGGAGTTCAAGAGTCGTCTGACAGATCATTATCCTGGATATACAGAGGTAGATGCAACCACAGGTACGATCGGTGATGTAACAGTAAAATGGAACATTACCCCGAGTGATGATATGGCATATCAGAATAACCTGGATGCAGCCTTATTAAAGCAGTCTGATGCAGCAGCAGATGATAAAATTGATATCTTCCTGGTAGAAGCTGATTATGCATTGAAATATGTAGATACCGATTACACAATGGCAGTATCTGATCTTGGAATTACTGATTCAGATCTTTCCAAACAGTATCAGTACACCAAAGATGTTGTTACAGATTCTAACGGCGTATTAAAAGGTGTTTCATGGCAGGGCTGTCCTGGCGTATTATTCTATAACAGAGATGCAGCAAAAGCAGTATTAGGTTCTGATGATCCGGCAGAGGTTCAGAATTATGTGAAAGACTGGGATACATTTAATGATACAGCAAAGAAGATGAAAGATGCCGGCTACACCATCACATCTTCCGTAAATGATACATACCGTGTATATTCCAACAACGTTTCTTCCAAATGGGTTGTTGATGGCAAAATCAATATTGATGACAACATTATGAAATGGGTTGATGATTCCAAAGAACTTGTAGATGCAGGCGAGACAGGAACATACGAACTGTGGAGTGATGACTGGAAGAAAGGTTTCTATCCGGAAGGAAATGTATTCTGCTACTTTGGACCTGCATGGTTAGTAAACTTCTCAATGGCAGCAGATACCGAAGGCAGTATCGGTTACAACGGTGGCTGGGGAGCAACCGAAGGACCGCAGGGCTTCTTCTGGGGTGGTACATGGATCTGTGCAGCAAACGGAACAGATAACCCAAGCCTTGTAAAAGATATCATGCTTCAGATGACAACCAATGATGATGTTATGAAAGATATCATCGAGAAAGATGACGATTTCGTAAATAACCAGGATGTAATCGCTGAGATGGCTGACAGCTCTTATTCAAGCAAGATCTTAGGCGGACAGAATCCACTTGGTATTTACAGCGCAGGTGTTTCCAAACTTGATTTAAGCAACCTTTCTGCATACGATCAGGGATGTAACGAAGAGTTCCAGAACGCAATGAAGAACTACTTCGAGGGAACTGCTACAAAAGAAGAGGCATTAGATCTGTTCTACAAAGCAGTTGTAGAGAAATATCCGGAGTTAACATACTAAGCAGACGAATGGTATAAAAAATGATTTGATGCCGCGCCTGCCGGACCGTAAGGGAGGCGGGCGCGGCTCATTTTATATCCAAATTTGTGTAAAAACTGTAAGCGCAGAGCTGACAGCAGACTTACACAGGGTAAAGGTGAGGGATGCTGTGAGCTCTGTGGGCGAAAATTATGCACTCTGGAAAAGGAGGTCAGGTTGTTATGAAAAAAAGCAGTGGAAAGGTAGTAAGATACAATAAATGGGGATATATCTTTTTGATTCCTTTTATTGTAGTATATGTTATTTTTCAGCTGATTCCGTTGATCAGCACTATTTACAACAGTTTCTTTGAAAACTATATGTCAGGACTGACACAGGTCGGACCAAAGTTTGTCGGACTTGCAAACTATCAAAAACTCTTTTCTGATGGAGATATCTGGGTTTATACAAAAAATACTATGGTATTATGGATCATGTGTTTCGTGCCGCAGATCATTTTATCACTGGTACTTGGCGCTTGGTTCTCCGATGTACGTCTTAAATTAAAGGGAACCCGTTTCTTTAAAACAGTTGTATATCTGCCGAATCTGATCATGGCATCTGCATTTTCCATGTTGTTCTTTACGTTGTTCTCTGATGGAGGACCCATCAACTCAATGCTGATGCAGATTGGATTGGTTGATACACCGTATAAATTTTTATCGAATGTAGGAAGTGCAAGAGGGCTGATCGCATTGATGAACTGTCTGATGTGGTTTGGTAATACGACGATCCTTCTGATGGCAGGCATGATGGGTATCGATACCTCTCTGTTTGAGGCAGCAGAGGTCGATGGGGCAACTTCTTCGCAGGTATTCTGGCAGATCACACTGCCGCTGTTACGCCCAATCCTTGTATATGTGGTTATCACATCTCTGATCGGTGGCTTACAGTTATTTGATGTGCCACAGATATTAACCAATGGAACCGGTGACCCGATGCGTTCTACCATGACGCTGATCATGTTCTTAAATAAACATCTCTACAGCAAGAACTATGGTATGGCTGGTGCACTGTCAGTTGTTCTGTTTATCATTACAGGTATTTTAAGTCTGGTAGTATTTAAGATAACCGGCAATGATAAGAGGAAGGGGTGAAAAGTATGAATGAGAACCGTAATTTAAAAAAAGGTGTAGGAATTCATGCAAGAAGACTGATCGCATATATCGTACTGATCATTGTTTCCATATTGTGTCTGTTCTGGTTTTATGTACTGTTTATCAATGCAACCAGATCAAACGGTGAGTTACAGTCAGGTTTTACGCTGGTTCCGAGCAGCCATCTGTGGGAAAACTGGAAGAATTTGAGAAATGGAACGCTTCCGGTATGGAACGGTATGTTCAACAGTCTGATCGTTTCTTCGCTCAGTGCAGTACTCAGCGTATATTTTTCAACGATGACAGCTTATGCGATCCATGCATATGATTTCAAACTGAAAAAATACATTTATCCGTTTATTTTGATGATCATGATGATTCCGACACAGGTAACTGCACTTGGATTTATCAAACTTGTTTCCAACATGAAATTAGAGGATTCTTTCATTCCTCTGATCGTGCCGACGATTGCGGCTCCGGTTACATTTTTCTATATGAAACAGTATATGGAGAGCACACTGCCGTTATCACTGATTGAGGCAGCACGTATTGATGGTTCCGGTGAATTCCGTACCTTCAACTCCATCGTAATGCCGCTGATGAAACCGGCAATTGCCGTGCAGATGATCTTCACATTCGTAAGCAGCTGGAACAACTACTTCACACCGGCATTGATCTTACATGATGACAAGAAAAAAACACTGCCTATCTTAATCGCACAGCTGCGTGCGGCTGACTGGCTCAAGTTTGATATGGGGCAGGTATATGTGATGATCGCATTTTCCATCTTCCCGGTTATCATTGTATATCTGATCTTATCCAAACACATCGTACAGGGTGTTGCACTTGGAAGCGTAAAGGGTTAATAAACGGATTGCTGTACTACATAAAAATGAGACTGCCATATGGGTGGTCTCATTTTTTAACTCTTATTTTTGATGAAAATCTTTGACAATGTCACTGGTAAATAAGCCGGTTGTGTGCTATACTATTATCTATGATTAGTAGAAATAAAGGATCGGATGTGTTGGGGTACATGGGTGCAGACAAGAACGGACAGGCTGGATCTTTGTAAAATACACATAGAAATGGAGAGGAATATGACAGAGACAGGATTATGGATTTTTCTGATTTGTTTACTTGTAGTAGTCATCATAGCGACTGTGGTTGCAGTAGTGTCAGCAGTATCAGGTGCTACGGCAGCGATCGTGGATGATGAGGAATCAGAGGAAGAGTAGGAATACAGCAGGTATAAGAGAAAAGCCTCTTGTCAGTTTTGTATAGGTGTATAGCTGACAGGGGCTTTTTTGTGCACAGGATTCTGCCTTAATCAGCAATCTAAAAAAATATAAACTGGTACGAAAGTCTTGCAATCCATTTTGAAACAGGTAAACTAAATATATTGTGGCAAAATATTTGCTGCCAGGTGTTTATTACAAATGTCTTGCGTATTCAGGTGGAGGGACAAAAGAGAGTGTTGTCAAAATTAAGTGTGAAGAAACCGTATACTGTGATCGTAGGCGTGATCTTAGTCATTGTGTTAGGAGCCGTATCCCTAACCAAAATGACCACAGATCTACTGCCGGATATGAGTCTGCCATATGCCTTAGTCATTACGACGGATATGGGGGCAAGCCCGGAGAAAGTGGAATCCGATGTGACAGCACCTGTCGAGGCATCCATGGCGACGACTTCGAGCATCAAAAATGTGAGTTCTGCCTCCTACGATAATTATTCGATGGTGATCTTAGAGTATGAGCAGAATGCCAATATGGATTCGGTCATTATCGAGATCCAGCAGAAATTAGACCAGTTAGAGGGCAGTTTTCCGGATGGTGCCGGGAAGCCGATGATCATGCAGATCGACCCGGATATGATGCCTG
>OHEQ01001220.1_pt1 | contig 9872 bp, 7 predicted proteins | sample 1567321 | NCBI WGS metagenome assembly OHEQ01 (sample SAMEA3879598, study PRJEB24766) | human gut metagenome | biome: human-associated habitat; feature: feces | place: USA | collected 1985/1987
GTATCAATTGGAAGATATTCTGCTTCAACTGTGAAATTTCCTACTTGAACTGGTTCTGTATCTTTTGGAACATAAACCTCTCCATCCCAATACCATGGTGTTTTTGTTTTAGTGTATTCCTTTTTATGGAATGTAACATTATCTATCAGTTCTGTTACACGAGGATCCTCAGGATCTCCATATACCATAATTTTTGCATACATAGCAGATTCTTGATCGTATCCAAAAAATGCTTTGTAATAATCATTTTCTCCCTGAACAAATTCCATTCCTCCGATTGAAACAGTTTCGCAGGAATCCTCTACAATCACATCATAAGCATTGATTCCAAAATCATATAGCTCAGATGCATAGTCAAGCGGGGTATTGATGCTTGCATTAATTCGCACGTAAATTCCATCATCCGGAATACTTAACTCCACATAAGATCCATAATCTGAACTATATGAGTACTCACTATATTCCCAGTCCGAACTGTATCTAACTGTCACATAAATCTGCTCTGCTTCCTCAAACTGCTTTTCTGCTTCTGTCGGAGTGGTCTCCCCCGTCGTATTTACTTTGCTTCCATGTGCCTTTCCCGTAGACACTGTCTCTGCCTGTGTACATAAAACACCAGACATGACCATAATAATAGCTAAAATCCACGCTGCGTTCACTTTTTTTCTCATAGGCCTCTCCTTTCTGAGCTTAATTGTTGTCTCACTTTTGCTATATCTTTGTTCTTTTAGTATATACAATTCCTACGAGAAAAAGAATACTCTTTTGTGTACTTTTTAATATCCTGGTGTTACTAATCCCAGACGGCTTGCCGCAACTGCCAGCTCTGTGCGATTTCGATAACCTGTCATATCCTTTAAATGTGATATATATTTTTTTACAGTGTATACTGAAAGATGAAGCGTCTTTGCAATCTCTTCATCCATTTTTCCTGCTGATAACTCTCTCAAAACATTCATATGCTGCCAGTCAATCTCTGTGCTCCATGCATTCCCAATCTTAACAACTGGTATTTCATCCGGATAAACATTTTCTCCGTTAAGAACTGCGCAAATTGCCGCAGTAATCTCACTGTCATCAGAAAGTTTGTAGCAGAATCCCTCGATTTTTGCCTCACGCGCTCTTCGTAAAAGTTCCGGATCAAGCTGCGATGTCAAGATAAGAATTTTCACAGCCGGAAAATTTTTTTTAATTTTAACAGCAGCCTCTAGTCCACTAGCGTTCATTGCCGTGCAGACATCCATTAAAATCAGATCAATATGTTCACGGCAGCAATATGCCTCTGCCATCAGCGCATTTTCAATCACATATGATATGCAGATTTCCTCCATCTTATCTAACACCATTTCCAGATGGCGCGCTGCCATTGGATCATCCTCTACAATCATTGTGTGATATTTTTTTCTTTTTGTATTTACCATATGCCTGCCTTTCTGCGCTTTTGCGCTCAAACTTATCTGTACCTTTGCTAGCAGGTACAGATAAGTTTAACAGTAAGGCTAAACTTTGGCGTCCATTCAATTGTGACCACTCCTCCAGCTGCCTCAATCTGCCTGATCAAACCTGCCAGTCCACCGACTGGTTCTATTGGTCCCTTCGGCTTATTTCCATCATTTTGAAAGCTCAATATTTGCCATCCATTTTCTTTTTTACTTTCTATTCGAAGCTTCCGTGCATCTGCGTGACGAACTGCATTTGTAAGTGCCTCTGCTGCAATTTTCACTGCGAGTTCCCGAATTTCCTGCTCTTTTGGAAAATCTCCTAAAAACACAAGTTTCACACCTACTGCATTTGCTGTCTGAATCAGATACGTAAGCGGATCTTTTGTCTTTGTACGCCGCTCTCCTAAATCGAAAATCGTAATTGTTTTTTTCCAGGAATCTAATGCTTCCAAAACAGCATCCTCACCTTTATCATCCAAAAGTGCTCGTCTTGTCTGCATAAGTGTTCTTCCAAGCTCATCATGAAAGCGCATCTTTGCCTGAAGCAATTCCTCATCTCTTGCTGCCTTCACAATCTGCTTTTGATATTCCTGAAGGCGTTTTCTAATCTGAAATAATGACTTATTTTTTCGTTCCTGCTCACACAAAAGTCCATACAGATCCGTCGTATCTGCTGATGTAATTTCCACGATTTCTTCGCCGTCCAACTTCAATATTGACCTTGTAAATGTTCTGCACTCTCCATTTGCAAAGCGGATCAAGTATTGATTTTCTTTTGTAAGCTCTGGCCGTTTTTCGCACACAATTCCATCTTGCAAATTTCCGTCTGCAATTCTGTCCCAAAAATATGTTGCATTTTGCAGAGACTCTCCCATAAGCCTATAGCTTAAAGATTCCATCATTCGATTTAAAAATAACACATTGCCTGATTGAGTCGCAAAGCATAGCCCCATTGGAAGATTATCACCGCCTTCCTTGATCGCTGCTCTGCGATTTTGAAACAGATTTCTCCACATGAATTATCCACTCATCCTCTTCCATAATAACCTTATATCGTGTATTTTCATCAAACACTGCCTGTATCTGCTCGATCATTACTGGCTGTCCATTATTTTTTTCTAATCTTTGCGCAATCATTATTCTAAGTGTAAGATTTCCATTGTCTGTGCTTATTCTAACAAAAATAGTTTCCATTGTCTTTAAAAACAACTCTATAATCTGTTCAAAGCAATCATACATCTGCAGTACTGATAAAAATGGTACCTTGCCCTCTTTTGTACAAAAAACATCACCGTCAATTCCAGCCCATTTCATGTTGTCAACTGACTCTCTAATGCAAAATAAAAGTTCAGCCAGTAAAATCTGATCATTTTTTTGCCCCAAAAACAAAAGATTGCAGCGGCGCTTCATATAAGTTCCAATTACGCTGATTTTTTTTTTTTCTGAAAGCTCAGACGCAATTTGCTGAATTGTTTTTTTCATATCAGCTTCTATCCTATCATAAAGCTGCGTCTGAGCTGCAATTTTGGCCTGCTTTTCTTCAATTTCATTTTCTGCCTTTAACAATGCATTGCTAACTTCAAGCTCTTTCTCGCTTTTTTGAAGTGACTCCAGCAATGTATTAAGCATAGATATATCCTCCTGCCAGACTACAAAGCCTCCCTTTATTGCTTCTGCCTTGACACGGACATTTTTTTCTGTGCAGCATCCTGTCTGCATTGCCTGCCTAACCATCTGCTCAGATAATAAAGAGCCATTATGACCACTCGCCAGTATACTAGCATCATTTCGTCTAATCTGTGCATTTAGCGTGCTGCCATTAAAAAATTGTTCATAACCTGTATTGACTGGAATGAGACCGCTCCACATACAGCATGTAATGGAAATCATCACAAGCTGACAGATTACTGATGTCATATCTCCTGCTATTAATCTTAAAGCTTGTATTTTGGCAATATACGATATAGCATAAATTCCAATCAGAAGAATTGGCACAAACGGCAGAAGCTTTCTCTTTTTGCTGTGTGGTACCTTTGCACCTCGCATCATAAATAATAATGTCATGCACATACATGCAGCTACCCATATCATTACTATATAATATCCCCATGAATAATGATACTGATCATCTGACCAGAAAGTTTCCTCTCCAAATGAAAAAACAGCCTGATGGACATCATTTGTTATTACAAATATAAAAAGTGCAGTACTAATCCCTGCTGCAAAAACGCTCCATAACTGCAGTCTGTAATCCTCTGATTTTCTAATGTGAAGTGATGTGTACAAACAAAAAAGAGGAATAAAAATCATTGGAAGATAATAGCTGTACCACAAATATCTTCCCCATACAGATGTATTTGGCAGCCTAAATTTTACGGTGCGCACAATCATCCAGAAAAGCATAAGAAAGACTATCGCACTTAGCCATCTCTTTACTGAGCGCACGACAACATGACGGCGCAGCAAGATGCCCCAGACAATATATGTAATAAAATAAATTGCTGTGCGTCCATCACTTAGCCACACAGATAATTTTAAATTTGTGGTCAGGCGCGCCACATGGCGAAAAATCACAGCTGCTGCTACTGCCAGAATCCATATGGTTACAAGTGCCACTTTTCGTATTCGTTCTCTCCCCAATGTTCTGCCCTCTCGCTGTACTTGTATGTGTCATCTGCCGCTTAAGCACATTTTTTCATCACAGCTTCACAACCTGATGACCTGCCGCTTTAAGCAAGCGATTCATAACAGCAAAGCCGCAGCCACTTGTATCAAAGCTCTCTGAGTAGATAAAGTCTACATTTTCTTCATCAAAATCTCTGAGCGCCCTAAACAAATTATGAGCGACACTATCCATCGAAATACGGCTTCCAACTGAAATAACTACATCTGCCTGATACAAATCTTTTGACTCATCTGTTGCCATGATTCCAATACGAAGCCCCTGCTCTCTCTTCTTTTTTGCCTCCTCATTGATATAAGTAATCACCTTATCCTGCGCACCTTCTACTAAAACCATAGATGCCTTTGGCGCATAATGGCGATACTTCATACCTGGAGCTTTAGGATGCACATCCTTTCCTACCTGACGATAAACTGCGGCATCTGTCTCTACTGCGCCTAATACCTTCTGCAGCATCTCTGGTGTTACAAAGCCAGGGCGAAGAAGCATTGGCACTTCTCCAGTCAGATCAATAATCGTCGATTCTACACCAATTCCAACATCACCGCCATCAATGATCATTTCAATTCGTCCATTCATATCTTCAATTACATGGCTTGCGCTTGTCGGACTTGGGCGTCCTGAAAGATTTGCACTTGGCGCTGCAATTGGCATCTTACATTCCTGCAATAATGCCCTGGCCACCAAATGGGACGGCATGCGAATCGCAACAGTATCAAGACCGCCTGTTGTCTCGTATGGAATATTGTCAGCCTTTGGCAAAATCATGGTCAGTGGTCCTGGCCAAAATACATCGGCAAGTGCTTCTGCTCGTGCAATAATCTTTTCGTTATCTGTCTTTATGAGCGGATAGAACTGTTCCATATCAGCGATATGCAAAATCAATGGATTGTCAGATGGACGCCCTTTTGCAGCATAGATTTTCTTTGATGCCTCCTTATTTAATCCATTTCCGCCAAGACCATATACAGTCTCAGTTGGAAATGCAACAAGACCGCCCTGTGCCCACACATCTGCGGCTTCTTTTGCGGTTGCTTCTATATTTTCTTTTGTTATATGAATAATTTTTGTCTCCATTTTTTTATGGTCCTTTTATTGTATTTTCGGATTAATATTATCATAATCTCTTTTCATTCGCAAGGTATTCTAATATTCCCTGCCCTATTGCTTTTGCTATTGACTTTTGATAGGCTGGCGTTGCAAGAAGCTTCGCCTCCTCCCAGTTACTTAAAAAGCCACACTCACAAATCACAAGAGGCATTGGCGAATGGACAAGCAGATAATATTCTCCGTTTGGCTTTATTGATCTTGTATTTTCATCTCCAATTACAAGATCAAAAGCTTCCTGTATACTTGCAGCAAGCTTTTTCCCTTCTGCTGAATCCTTATAATAAAACACCTGTGGTCCTTTGACTGATTCCTGTGTATAACTATTCTGGTGAATGCTCACTGCTATATCTGCATCACAGTCAGTCATTATCTGAATACGCTTTTTCATATCTGTAAGTTTTTTATTGCGGTCTGATGACTGATACAGCGGACTGTCATCTTCCCTTGTCATGACTACATTAATTCCTTCCTTTTCAAGAAACTCTTTTACATACTTTGCAATCTCCAGATTAATATCTTTTTCAAACACCTGGTTTATTCCAACCTTACCTGAATCATCTGCCCCATGTCCGGCATCAAGAAGCACTGTTAATGTTTTTTTTGGAACTGTAGATACCTGCTGTATCTTTTTTGTGGTGGCTGCCGGCATTACATATGCCAGCGAGAGAATCAAAAGCATCATTATAAATTTTGCTGTCTGTTTCACACTAACCTCATATTTTATCATTCTCTTTTCTAGTATATTGACATTACCCATATACTTATCCATATTTTGCAGTGCTTCTTAAGACAAAAACGTTCAGGTCATATATTGCTGACCTGAACGTTTCATCCTATGGCTTATTCATCACTTATCTGTATATTTTCGAATAATGCTCCACGTTTCCTTATTTTCCATATTTAATTTAAAGAATGCAACGCCTCCCGGCTCATATGAGCATGCCGCCTGCATCTTTAAATCCATAGAATTTTCATCTTCGACCCAAAGACGATACCACGAACCATTCTCCTCATACTCAGTGTAAAACTGACCGACATCATCAAGCCATGTCAGACTCAGATCATGCTCACGAATTATGTTATTCTCGCCCTCCATGCTGACACCTTTGCTGCTTAACAGATATTTGTTGTTCTTAGAATCATATGCGCCATCGCTGTTATCAACAAAAACCTGCGAATTATCAGTCTTATCAGACTCACTATCTGCTGGTGTCTCACACCACAGTCTGCTGTAAAATGGAAGACCTACTATCACCTTCTCCTTTGGTACCTCGGCTATCGTGCGCTCTGCCGACTGCTTTACAAATGCAAGAGAAGATGTACTTCCTGCCTCTGGTCCTTTTACGTAATGCTCATCATACGCCATTACAACAACATAATCGACAACCTGACCCTGCTGTGTTCTGTCATAAAATGCCGTGTGCGGCATTGGTGAATAATTATCTACCGAAAGAACAAGCTTTTCCTTGCGGCAGGCTGCAGACAGTTCACGGATAAACTGTATGTAAGAAGGTCCCACATCAGATTTAATGGTTTCCACATCCAGATTAATGCCGTCTGCCCCAAGCTCCTTCACTGCGTCAATCACAGCTGTAATCAATGTTTTTCTGTGTGAGGTTGTTCCAAAAACCTGAAGGCCGTCAGTTGAAATATTAATATCATCAAGCATAACCCATACCTGAAGCCCTGCCTTATGCGCTTTTGTTACGTATTTCTTTTCACCCAGATTTTGAATATTTCCATCATTATCCTTAATCGTAAACCAGGTTGGACAAATTACATTCATACCCTTTGCTGTCGAGATAATATCATCAAGCTGGCTATATCCCGATTCACTAAAGACTTGATGCCATCCCATCACAACCATCTCATCCATTGCGATATTCGTATACTTTGGCAGAGGTCTTCCATCTGGAACAGCCTTTGCCTCCTCGGTAATCTCACCAAGCATCTTATTCTGCACATATCCAATCAAACCAGTCTGTGTCTGTACCTGACTCCATGATGCGCCCTGCTCTAATACAGTAACCACATCGCCTGTGGTCAGTGAAGCTACAATGTCATTCTTGATACCGGCCTGTGTACGCGCCTTTGTATCTTTCAGTAAAGATGTGCGCGGCTGCTCGCTCCAGTCATTGAATACCCAGATGGATTTCATCGTATCATCAACTGTATAATAGGAGTAATCCATCAGCTTAAGATAATCAAGCGCAATACATAAGCTTCCATCTTTAAAATAGCACGGCTGATATGTCAGTGTATACTTAATTCCATCTGAATCAGTATAGTAGCTTTCTCCCGGTGCTGCCGAATATGTCTGAAGCGGATCTGTATATAATAGTGCCAGACCGTCATAATAAAAGGCATCGCTAATCTCATAGTAAAGCGTGGAAAATGGAAGATACCATACACCATTTTCCTCAAACGGTGCACCATTCGTAATATCAACAATCTCGGAATTTACAATAAGTCCATACTGGTTGTCATCCTCAAGACCAAAATATTGATTATGGCTTACTCGATTCTTTGACGGAATCAAAAGATACACGCCTGCGCAAATCACTGCCAATAAAATCAGAAGTATAAATAAAAATCCTGCTTTTCCTTTTTTCTTCTTTTTTTTCGGATTTGGCGCCTTTTTCGTCTGCTTTTCCGGTTCCTTTTCTATTTTTTTCTTTGTTTTCTTTTCAAAATCCTTTTCAGGATTTTTTTCATCACCCATAAGTTTTTCCTTTTCTGTTTGTGGCAAAGGCAGATAAGAGGTTCGGTGCTGCAGCTGCCTGCTGTTTATTTCCTATCTGCCTTTATCGTTTCTTTTGTTATTTTAACATGGCTTACGTTCTCTTTTGTCTGCTGAAGTGGACAACACGCCAGAAAACTGTCTCTCATCCAGCTTTTCCTGATGTGTATGATTCTTATACGAATCTGTGTGATGTAATTCATATACCGTGTTCGCCGTCCTGTGCTGAGTCTTATGCGTAATTGCCTCCCTTTCAAGGGCTTTGTCACTCTACCAGTCTGTGCGTTCCATTTTTCAGCAAACAGCAGTTACTCGCTTCGCTTTCCTGCCGTTACTCTCAGCTTATACTAAAATTCGAAATAAATCAATTATCTTCACGCTTTTTTAAGAAAAAACTACATATTGTAAATATTCCTTAAAAATTACGTACAATACATCGTGCGATAAATTTTTCTTGAATTATGTGCAAAATAGGTGTATCATGTTAATGAGGTGTCGCAAAAAATCACGCATGACACCTTTTATTTTGAATTAGGAAGGATGTGAGTGAATGCGCATTGAAAAAATAAGTGACAAGCAGATTCGCTGCACGTTAACACAGGCTGATCTGCAAAACCATCATATAAATATTGGCGAACTTGCCTATGGCTCTGAAAAGGCACGTTCTCTATTTCAGGAAATGCTTTCTCAGGCTTCAAGAGAATTTAATTTCCATGCGGAAAACATGCCGCTTATGATTGAGGCCGTTCCTATGTCTGGCGATAATCTCGTGCTTGTAATCACGAAGGTTGAAGATCCAGATGAAATTGATACTCGTTTTTCCAAATTTTCACCAGCAATTGATGACGACGATTTCTCTGGTGACTTTGCAGACATTGAGGCAGCCTTTGGAGACACCAAGGCAGATGAAATTATTGAGGAATTTAATCGCCTATGTGAACAACAGGCTCAACTCGATGATGAACCTACTGATCCAGCCTATATAACTGAGCCAGATTTCTTCCGTGTTTATGCGTTCTTGTCTATTGATGAGGTCTGCCGCGCATCCCGTGCACTGCAAAGTGCATATGATGCTGACAATTCTTTATATAAGGATCCGCAGCATAACCGTTACTATCTTGTCCTGCACAAGGGTGATCACTCTCCTCAGACCTTTAATAAAGTATGCAATATTTTGTCAGAATATGCAGAAAGCATCCACTGCAATGCCGGCACTGAGAGCCACTACAAGGAGCACTTTACTCTGATTCTCGCAAAACATGCACTGCAGGCTCTCAAACAGCTGTAATAAAAGTTGTCAAAATGCTTTTGTTGGCTCGTGAGTTGTAAACAAACCCCTTGCAAAATCTACGATTTCTGCTATACTGACTGTGTGTGCCCTTTTTGGTGCATCTGTGCAATACGGTAAAAATTGGAGGATTATTATGACATTACTTGAGCAGTGGAGAGGCAGTGCCTACAACGAGAACATGACTCAGGAACAGTACAATCAGTTCTGGAATCATTATTTTGTAATTGAGAAGGGATTTTATGAGTCTCTTCTTGCCGATAACGAAGTCGTAACCGGAACCATCCCGCAGCTGGCTGAAAAGTACGGCATTGACAAGATGGTTATGGTTGGTATTTTAGATGGCATCAATGACAGTTTGAAGCAGCCAAACCCAATCGAAACAATGGATGAGACAACTGAGCTCTCTTTAGATTATGATAAAGAAAAGCTGTACTACAACATGGTTGGTGCAAAGGCTGAATGGCTTTATACCCTTCCTCAGTGGGATGCACTTCTTACTCCAGAGCGCCGCAAGGAGCTTTACAAAGAGCAGAAGTCTTCTACCACCATCGTAAAGGATAAGAAGATCGGCCGTAACGATCCGTGTCCTTGTGGAAGCGGTAAAAA
>OHEQ01001222.1_pt1 | contig 9850 bp, 8 predicted proteins | sample 1567321 | NCBI WGS metagenome assembly OHEQ01 (sample SAMEA3879598, study PRJEB24766) | human gut metagenome | biome: human-associated habitat; feature: feces | place: USA | collected 1985/1987
TAGTACCGTGAGGGAAAGGTGAAAAGAACCCCGGGAGGGGAGTGAAATAGTACCTGAAACCGTATGTCTACAAGCAGTCGAAGCGAAAGCGACGGCGTGCCTATTGAAGAATGAACCAACGAGTTATCTGCACTAGCGAGGTTAAGTGGAAGACACGGAGCCGCAGCGAAAGCGAGTCTTAAGAGGGCGCTAGTTAGTGTAGGTAGACCCGAAACCGCAGTGATCTACCCATGTCCAGGTTGAAGCGCAGGTAAAATTGCGTGGAGGACCGAACCGGTGAGCGTTGAAAAGCTTTCGGATGAGATGTGGGTAGGGGTGAAATTCCAATCGAACGCGGAGATAGCTGGTTCTCCCCGAAATAGCTTTAGGGCTAGCCTGAGGTAGTAAGTATAGGCGGTAGAGCACTGATCGGGCTAGGGGCCGTAAAGGTTACCGAACCCTGTCAAACTCCGAATGGATATACTGTAGAGCCTTGGAGTCAGACTACGAGTGATAAGATCCGTGGTCAAAAGGGAAACAGCCCAGACCACCAGCTAAGGTCCCCAATGTCGTACTAAGTGGAAAAGGATGTGGGGTTTCATAAACAACCAGGATGTTGGCTCAGAAGCAGCCACCATTTAAAGAGTGCGTAATAGCTCACTGGTCGAGAGACCCTGCGCCGAAGATTCCCGGGGCTAAAGTACGAAACCGAAGCTGTGGCTGTATACGTAAAGTATACGGGGTAGGGGAGCGTTCCCATAGGGTAGAAGTCGAACTGGAAGGTTCGGTGGACTTGTGGGAAGTGAGAATGTTGGTATGAGTAGCGAAAAGAAAGGTGAGAATCCTTTCCACCGAAAGCATAAGGATTCCTGAGCAACGATCGTCGTCTCAGGGTAAGTCGGGACCTAATCCGAGGCAGAGAGCGTAGGAGATGGACAACTGGTTGATATTCCAGTACCGGTAGTAATTGTTTGAGCAATGGAGTGACACAGAAGGGCAGGCAAGCATGCGAATGGAAGAGCATGTGTAAGCGTGTAGGGTGGTGCATAGGCAAATCCGTGCACTGAAAGCCTGAGGCGTGATGCGGAGTGAGCAGAGATGCGAGCGAAGTTGCTGACCCCACACTGTCGAGAAAAGCTTCTAGTGAGAGAGCTACCGCCCGTACCGTAAACCGACACAGGTATGCGGGGAGAGAATCCTAAGGTGCGCGGGAGAACCCTCGTTAAGGAACTCGGCAAAATGTACCCGTAACTTCGGGATAAGGGTAGCCACTGTTGTGAAGTCCCATGCGGATGGAGCATAGAGTGGTCGCAGAGAAGAGGCCCAAGCGACTGTTTACCATAAACACAGGTGCCTGCTAAAGCGAAAGCTGACGTATAGGTGCTGACACCTGCCCAGTGCCGGAAGGTTAAGGAAGGATGTTCGGATTAGTCCAAAGCATTCGACTGAAGCCCCGGTGAACGGCGGCCGTAACTATAACGGTCCTAAGGTAGCGAAATTCCTTGTCGGGTAAGTTCCGACCCGCACGAAAGGTGTAACGACTTGGGCACTGTCTCAACGAGGGACCCGGTGAAATTGAAGTACCTGTGAAGATGCAGGTTACCCGCGACTGGACAGAAAGACCCCATGGAGCTTTACTGTAACCTGACATTGGGTTTTGATACATTACGTACAGGATAGGTGGGAGGCTTGGAAAGTTGGACGCTAGTCTGGCTGGAGCCGACGTTGGGATACCACCCTTGATGTATTGAAATTCTAACCGCGAGAGTAACGAAATCCGGGACAGTGTCAGGCGGGCAGTTTGACTGGGGCGGTCGCCTCCGAAAGAGTAACGGAGGCGCCCAAAGGTTCCCTCAGCGCGGCCGGAAATCGCGCGAAGAGTGTAAAGGCAGAAGGGAGCTTGACTGCGAGTCAAACACGACGAGCAGGTACGAAAGTAGGGCTTAGTGATCCGGTGGTACCGAGTGGAAGGGCCATCGCTCAACGGATAAAAGCTACCCTGGGGATAACAGGCTAATCTCTCCCAAGAGTCCATATCGACGGGGAGGTTTGGCACCTCGATGTCGGCTCATCACATCCTGGGGCTGGAGCAGGTCCCAAGGGTTGGGCTGTTCGCCCATTAAAGTGGTACGTGAGCTGGGTTCAGAACGTCGTGAGACAGTTCGGTCCCTATCCATCGCGGGCGCAAGAGATTTGAAGGGGGCTGCTCCTAGTACGAGAGGACCGGAGTGGACGAACCGCTGGTGTACCAATTATCCCGCCAGGGGTACAGTTGGGTAGCTACGTTCGGAAAGGATAAACGCTGAAAGCATCTAAGCGTGAAACCAGCCTTAAGATGAGATCTCTCATAGAGCAATCTAGTAAGACACCTTAAAGAAGATGAGGTTGATAGGTCGGGAGTGTAAGTACAGCAATGTATTGAGCGGACCGATACTAATATGTCGAGGGCTTGACTTAAGTGACGCCCTGACAGAGGCAAGCGCAAGCGAAGCCAATGGCAGGAAAGGTTGAACTTATATCGAAAAAGCGACCTAAGGGGAGCGTTTTCGATGAAAGTGAATCGCCGAAAAGAAGTAAAAACACACAGCAAACTCAAAAGTTTGTACTCTTCTATATAGTTTTGAAGGCTTAAAGACCTTCTGAAACAATCTGGTGGCGATAGCTAAGGGGATCCACCTGTTCTCATCCCGAACACAGTAGTTAAGCCCTTAAACGTCGAAAGTACTTGGCTGGAAGCGGCCTGGGAGGATAGAAAGCTGCCGGTTAGAAAATAACCATACCATACGGTATGGTTATTTTTTTATGTATAGAAGTTTTCTATAGGCTCCATTGTAATTTTCTAAGTACTTTTATTTGCTGTTTAAGATAAAAAACGTTACAATAATAATGTATAAAACTTTACACTGGAGGTATACCATATGGAACTGACTGAAGTCACGAAATTTCGCCGGGCAGTATTAACCGGTTTAGCACGCTTTACCTGGCAAGGGACTTTACCAGAGCATATTTATGATATACTTTATAGCGTTGTAACAGAAGACAGTCCTCGTGTTCGTTGCTGTGTGCATAAGGAACGGGCTGTACTGAAAAATCGCATCAATATGGCACTGGGGCTTACGGTTGGATTGAATATTGTCGAGGCATCAAAAATTGCGTTAACAGAGCCTGTTAATAAAGCGCTGCCTATTATTGATGTCTTGCCGGAAGCTTGTGACCAATGTCCAATTGATAAATTTTTGGTCACTGACGCTTGCCGGCACTGTGTAGCCCATAAATGCATGAATAAATGTCCTAAGAAGGCTATCACTATCCATCAAAATCGAGCCTATATAGATAAAACAAAATGTATTGAATGTGGTATGTGTAAAAAAGTTTGTCCTTATGGAGCTATTATTGAGATCAGTCGGCCGTGTGAGAGATCCTGTGCTCTTAATGCTATCCATGCGGGTGCAGACAGAAAAGCAAAGATTGATACTTCTAAATGTGTGGAGTGCGGTTCCTGTCGCAGTGCTTGTCCGTTTGGCGCCATTGATGAACGCAGTAATATTGTGCAGATCATTCAGGCTATTAGAGCAGGGCAGCGAGTACATGCTTTACTGGCACCTTCGTTTATTGGTCAGATGGGTTTTAAAGTGACTCCGCCGCAAATTGTGGCAGCATTAAAAAAGATGGGATTCGCCGCGATTGAAGAAGTTGCAGTCGGAGCTGATATGACGGCTTTACACGAAACGAAAGAATTTATGGAAAAAGTTCCGGCACGCCAAAAATATATGACTAATTCCTGCTGTCCGGCTTTTGTTGCACTGATACAAAAACATTTGCCAAATGAGGCGGATAAAGTATCTACTACTGTTTCACCAATGGTTGCTTGCGGACGCTATGTAAAATCTGAATATCCTGAAGCTGTTACAGTTTTTATCGGTCCATGCATAGCTAAGAAAGGTGAAGCAAGGAAGTTTAGTGATGCTATTGATTATGTGCTGACGTTTGAAGAACTTGCTTGTATGATGGCGGGTGCTGAAATAGATCCGGCAACGCTTGCTTCAGAAAGCTATATAAACCAAGCTTCTGGGTTTGGGATTAGTTTCCCATTGCTGAAAGGAGTCCAGGGTGCATTGAACCATACCTTGGAAGAGTTAGAGGAAACTCAGGTCCAAGCTCATTATGCCAGTGGACTTGAGGCTTGTTTAGACGATATGAAAAAACTGGCATCAGGTAAATTACCATGTCAGTATTTTGAAGGTATGGCTTGCGTTAACGGCTGTATAGACGGTCCTGGAGCTTTGGCAGAATCTGGATTGGTCAGTGTGCTTATTAAAAAATATGCTTCAGAATCACAGCATAAAACAGTGCATGGAGATACCACTGCTGTTAAAGCTGTAAAAAAAGTAGATATGGAAGTCCGTTGATACTATGTGTGGAAGGCAACGATAAAAAAATCCTTACCTAAAAAGGTAAGGATTTTTTTATTAATCATTGCGCATTAAACCTAAGGAATCAAGTAATTTAAAAGTCAAGCTCATTAAAATCGCAACCAGTGTGGCAAGCACCATACCCTGAACGCTGATCGTTCCAAAGGTAAGCTTGGCTCCGCTGAGACCAACTATCATAATTACAGAGGACATTACGAGATTAGCAGACTTACTGTAATCGACCTTGCTTTCAACAAGAACCCTGATACCGGATGCGGCAATAACGCCGAACAGCAGAATGCAGACACCGCCCATGACTGGTACTGGGATGCTGCGAATAAGTTCGGATAGTTTACCGACAAAGGAAAGACAAATTGCCATTACTGCAGCACCACCGATGACCCACACGCTATAAACTTTGGTTATAGCCATAACGCCGATATTTTCACCGTAAGTAGTATTGGGTGTAGCACCGAAGAAGCCGGACAGAACGTTGGAACAGCCATCAGCAAAAAGGGAGCGTGCGAGACCGGGATCTTTGATCAGATTACGTTCTACTACATTGCCTGTAACTACTAAATGACCGATATGTTCGGCCAGTACTACTAAGGCCGCCGGAGCAATAATCAGGATAGCATTGAGATTAAAGGTTGGCTGATAAAAGTGCGGCATTTGGAACCATGGAGCTGCTACTACAGGAGCTAAGTCTACCAGGCCCATGAAGAATGAAAAGATGTAACCGCAGATAACACCAAATAAAATAGGAATAATAGCCATAAAGCCTTTAAAAGCAACAGAACCGATAATTGTTACGGCTAAGGTAAACATGGAAACGGCAATATTTCTGAAATCTATTACGTCACCGGTAAGACCTGCCATACCTGCTGCGGTAGGAGCAAGCTCCAGTCCGATAACAGCGATGATAGCACCCATGCAGGCTGGTGGGAAAATGATGTCTATCCAGCCTGTACCAGTATATTTGATGATAAGTGAGAATAAAATAAAGATAAGACCGAAAACGATAAAACCAGATTGAGCGTCAGAATAACTGGAAGTACTTAAAATAACCATTACAGGGGAAATAAAAGCGAAACTGGAACCAAGATAAGAAGGTATTTTACCCTTAGTGAGAAACAGATAGAGTAATGTACCAATACCGTTCATAAACAGGCAGGTAGTAGGATTTACGTTGAAGAGAAATGGGACGAGGACAGTTGCGCCAAACATTGCAAACAGATGTTGAATACTGAGCGGCGGGCGTTCCTCTACTTGGATGACTTTGCGTTCCATGATGATGACCTCTTTTCTAAGTTTAAATGCTTATATAATTGTAAAATTTTTTTTGTAAATTGGCAATAGCAGTGACGATTTTGTGATGGAAAAGTAACATCTAGGTGAAGAATACTGAAAAACATAGTTTTGCCACATATTCAATGCTATAATGAAGGCATAATGAATTGGGAGGTTTTACTATGAAAAAAATAAAAACACTGGCAGCTGCAGCAGTTGTTGCCGTAAGTTTATTCTCAATGCAGGGGGACGCTATGGCAGCCGAAGCTAATACGATATCTGTCAGAGGTATTGCTAAGCAGGAAGTAGCACCTGATATGGCTTATCTAACACTTGGAATTAGTGTTAAGGGCGATACGGCTGAGTCTGTGCGCACTCAGGCGGCAGAAGCAAGTCAGAAAGTACGTCGGGCTTTGTTAGGGATGGCGATCAGTGAAAACAATATCCAAAGCTCAAGCTATAATTTGTATCCTGACTATGAAAACGTCAACGGTAAAAATAAGCAAAAAGGCTATGCTTTGAATACTACTTTACGGATCAAGGTTGACGATTTGAAAAAACTTGGTGATATTATTGATAAAACAGTCCAGGAAGGCGTGACGAATGTTAATCAGGTAAGCTTTGCTTTAAGTGAAGAAAGCAATGTGCAGCGTCAGCTTTTAGCGGCTGCTGTTGATAACGCCCGTGCTAAGGCTGCTATCGTAGCTAATGCCGGCGGACGTAATCTTGGTGAAATGCTTAGTGCAGATATCAGTGATTATAACGGTGAGACCATGGTTGCGGCTGGAACGAATTATAAACGTTCTTTAGCGGCCGATGTGGCAGCTCCTACACAACTGATGCCGGGAACTTTAAAAATTGACGCCAGTGTTGAAGTGACTTTTAAACTTAACTAAATAAATAAAAGCCTGCTGCTTTAAGCGGCAGGCTTTTATTTATTTAGTTTTATTTTTAGGTAATTCATAGACTTCCAAAGTATGCAGCAATGCAGACGAGCCGGGTTTGTATTCGTTGCACATATGTTGCCAGGCAGCGAAGTTTTCCAGTTCTTTGCCCCAGTAAAAACAATCATCTTCGCTATAGCAGGCGGCAACAAGAGAAGCTTTTGCATCGACAGGGGTTTTTCCCATATCATCCGTAAAGACAATAAAAACTTTTTCGTCTTCGAAATCCATTCCATAAATAACAATATTTTCTTCCTCTGTTGCCAATTCCCAGCAACCAAGCTGTTCAAATTCTTTTGCTAACCCAGCCATGATATTACCTCGCTTTTTTATTTCTACAATCATCTTATTTATAGAATAGCCCATTTTTCAGTATTTGTCTATGTATGTTACTGATAAAAATGCCTGCAAAGTTCGGCGCAGTATAGTATAATAAACCAAAGAGTACAAATGAAAGGTGCGAAGCAATAGCCATGGAAAAGCGCAAAGCAAGCGAAATAATGCAGGTCGAATTTATTTGCCCTAAGTGCGGCAAACATCTGGCCTGGGCTGTCCGGACAGCTAGTATGAGCTGCCCTGGTTGCGGCAAATGGGTAACAGATAAAAACAGAAAACAAACACCGGCCGATGCTTTGATGCCTATTGACAGCGATCAACTGGTACTTTTTTAGATTTTTGAAAGAGGGGACATGAAAGTATGCAAAAAATCTGGCAGGAAGCAGAAGCGCTGCAGACCGAATTAGTCGAACGCCGTCGTGATCTACACCGTCATCCGGAAACTGGCTGGACGGAATTCAGAACGGCTTCAATAGTAATTAAGGAGCTACAGGCTCTGGGGTATGAAGTTTATATGGGCGATGACGCCTTAGTTGAAGAGGAAATGATGGGGCTGCCCGTAACAGAAGTGCTGGAACAGGCTATGGTACGTGCTGTCAGTGAAGGTGCCGATGCAGACTTAGTTGAAAAGATGCGGGGTGGTAAAACCGGTGTCGTGGGTGTGATGAAATTTTCCCGACCTGGTAAAATAGTAGCTTTTCGTTTCGACATGGACTGTAATGATGTCGAAGAGTGTGATACTGCTGATCACCGGCCTTTAGAAAGCGGCTTTCAGTCATTACATGCAAAAGAAATGCATGCTTGTGGACATGACGGCCATGTTACTATTGGATTGGGTTTGGCCAAACTGATATCGGAATATAAGGAAGAAATGGCAGGTACGATTAAACTTATTTTTCAGCCTGCTGAAGAAGGTGTACGTGGTGCTCGCGCTATGGTAGCCAAAGGTATTGTCGATGATGTCGATTATATGTTCGGCGGGCATATCGGCTTCAAAGCCACAAAATCTGATTCTCTGGTCTGCCTGACAGGAGGTTTTCTGGCAACTACAAAGCTGGATGCCAGTTTCAAAGGTGAATCAAGCCATGCTGGTGCAGCGCCTGAAAGAGGACGGAATGCCCTTTTAGCAGCTGCTGCATCATGTATTGCGCTGCACTCTATTTCCCGTCATGGGCAGGGGGCATCCAGGATTAATGTAGGTGTCTTGCAGGCTGGAACCGGACGTAATGTTCTTCCTGATGTCGGGCTTATAAAGATGGAAACTCGCGGTGCCAATACAGAAATTAACGAATTTATGGTAACTGAAGCCCGTCGTATGATCAAAGCTTCTGCCGATATGTATAATGTCGACGTAACTGTAAGTGAAGCGGGAGGTGCGCCAGCCTGTGTGGCTGACCATGAATTGGGAGCCGAAATCAAGGCGCTTGCTGAAGCTTGTGGACAGTATGGTCAAGTCGTTGATTATATGGATTTAGGTGGCAGTGAAGATTGTTCTTATTTTATGGAAAGAGTACAGCAGAACGGCGGACGTGCAGCTTACCTGATGTATGGTACTGAAATTGCAGCCGGACATCATAACAGCTGCTTTGATTTTGATGAAAAGTGCCTTTATAAAGCGGTGGCCATGCTTACGGAGCTTGCTATTGCCTATACTAACAAATAAGAAAGGGCTCGCATAGCGGGCTCTTTTAATATAGGTAAGATTTTTATCGTGATTAAGTTATTAAAATAACACGCATTTGTCACAAAGGTTTGCTATAATATAAAAAGTACGAACCTATGAGAGGAGTTGTGATCATGAAATTACAACGCACATTTATTTTAACTTTAGTTTGCTTATTTACACTGGGATTAGGGATCGTCAGTGCGACAGAGCCGGAAAAAATTTATCCTAGTCCGGTACGTGACGTGATGGCCACTACCGGTGAAATAATTGCTGTTGACGGTGATAAAGTGACAGTAAAAGGCGATGGCAATTATCCTGTAGCCACAGTTATCGTAACGGATAAGACATTGCTTATCGATGGTAAAGACGGAGATCTGAAAGGTGATCGCGCCCTGAAAAAAGGCCGTAAAGTAACAGCTTATTATTCCAGTAAAATGACCCGTAGCTATCCGCCTCAAGCGGAAGGATTTGCTATTGTTTTTGGGAAAAACAATGAAAAACAAGGTAAGTATATGCATGTTGAAAAAGTTACTCCAAGTGAAAACGGAGAATCTGTGCGTTTGCTTAATTCAAACCGCGATATCATCGTAACGGTCAGCAAAGATGTTTATGAAGATTATCAGAATATCAAAGAAGGTGACCGTATCATGGCATGGTACAGTATCATGACCATGAGCCTGCCAGGTCAGACCAATGCTACCAAGGTAATTGTATTACCTTAAATAATACAGTTTCAATGGGAAAGAGGGTTCATTGATGAAAATTTTTATGGATACCGCTGATGTCGACGAAATTGTCGGTATGGCGGAGTTGGGTATCGTTTATGGTGTTACTACTAATCCCAGCTTGATTGCTAAGAGCGGTCGTACACAGGCTGAAGTAATTCCTGAAATCTGCAAATTGGTAACGGGTCCTGTCAGTGCTGAAGTAATCAGCACCGAATGTGCTGGTATGGTGCGTGAAGCGCGTCAGCTTGCCCAGATAGCCGATAATATTGTTGTTAAGATACCATGTATTGCCGAAGGCTTAAAAGCAGTAAGAATACTTAGTGCCGAAGGTATCAAAACTAATGTCACACTGGTTTTCAGCTTGTCGCAGGCAATCCTGGCTGCCAATGCCGGAGCCTCTTATGTCAGTCCTTTTATTGGCCGATTAGATGATATTGGTGAAGACGGCGTACAGCTTGTTGCCAATATGGTGAAAATATTTAAGCAGTATGGCTT
>OHEQ01001223.1_pt1 | contig 9840 bp, 10 predicted proteins | sample 1567321 | NCBI WGS metagenome assembly OHEQ01 (sample SAMEA3879598, study PRJEB24766) | human gut metagenome | biome: human-associated habitat; feature: feces | place: USA | collected 1985/1987
AATTGTAATTATTGATTTTGTTGCTCTTAAATACAAAAAGGCTATCATCTCACAATCTCAATTGCGAAATGATAGCCCTGCATATTATTTCATGCTTTCTTTAATTTGTTTTCTTCTTCGTTGCGAAAGAATATCAAGCCATTCCTGTTCTAACCAACGATTTGCCTTATAAGCTGTATAGTATCCGTAACTTAGATGTTTGCCGTATCTCTTATTGTATTCGTTACACTCATTGATATTTCGTTCTAATCTTTCTTCATTGTTTATGGTTTTCATGCATAGTTCCTTTATCCCTCAGGACGAAAATTCTCGTCAACATCATCAAACAATGATTTCTGAGTATTCTTCTTGATAATAGGCTTTTTTTCTGCCTTGTTTTTTGCTGTTTCGGCACTCTCGGTCACAGCAGATACAAGGCTTGTTATATTTGACAACTCGGTAGGAATAATCAGTTTGGTAGCGTTGCCGTCGGCAACCTGTACAAGTGCTTCATAACCTTTAAGCTTGATTATCTTATCAGATGGATTTGCGTTCGTTAATATTTCAAGAGCCTTACCTTCGGCTTCCTGAGTTCTAAGTAAAGCCTGAGCCTTACCTTCGGCTTCTTTTATAAGTCGTTCTTTTTCCGCTTCGGCGGCAAGAACTATAGCTTCTCTATCTGCCTGAGCATTAAGTATTCTTGCCGTCTTATTACCTTCGGCTATCTTAATTGCACTTTCCTTATTACCCTCAGCTTCGATAATCTTTGCACGGCGGTCACGCTCTGCTTTCATTTGTCTTTCCATAGCATCTTTGATTTCTTTTGGCGGATCAATAGACTTGACTTCAACACGAATTACCTTAATTCCCCAAGGATCAGTAGCCTCATCAAGTATAAGACACATCTTTTTGTTAATTTCATCTCTTGAAGTGAGTGTACTGTCAAGCTCCATATCACCTATTATATTACGCAAAGTTGTCGCTGTAAGATTTTCGATTGCTCTTGTAGGATTGTCTGTACCATAAGCATAAAGCTTAGCGTCTGTAACCTGTGAATATACTACTGTATCAATCATAATCGTTACATTATCTTTTGTGATTACCGGCTGAGGAGGAAAATCGAAAACTTTTTCTTTAAGGTTTGCCCTTATGACAATCCTGTCAATGAAAGGAATCTTAATGTGTAGTCCTGCCTGCCAAGTTGTCTGATAACTTCCAAGTCTTTCAATTACCCATGCCTCAGTTTGAGGAACAATGCGGATATTAGTTGATACAACAGCTATCACCAATGCTAATATTGCTAATAATATAATTAAACCATACATATAAATTCTCCTTTTTACTTTACTTCTACCTTACATTTGTAAGTTTTTCCATTATATGTTGCTACAACATTTGTGAGTCCTGTCTTTTTTGCCTTAACTATAATATAATTTCCTGATTCTTTCACAACCGTTACAACATAAGGATTACTAATCTCCCAACTGCATTTTTTAGCTCCTTCCAAGCGTATTGTACTTTGTTGCTTTTTATAAAGTGTTGTTGAAGTTACATTAAGTCTGCAATTATCGACAGGAGTTGGTGTCACAGCTTTATTCTTGACTGTAACCGTACAATAAGCTTTAACACCGTTATTTGTGCCTGCTACAATTATGCAAGTACCGGCAGACTTTGCACTAACTCTGCCATTACTGACAGAGGCTATAGAGTTGTTAGTGCTTGACCAAGTAATGCTTTTATCTGTCGCATTACCGGGGTATGCACTTGCACTAAGATTAGCACTCTCCCCCACAGTCAGCGATATACTGCTGCGGGAAATGCTTACACTTGTGACCGATACGGTTTTATCTTTGTATTCATAATGACTCTGACTGCTACTCTTGTTGCTTATATTACTTGAGTATGTGCCATTATTGCTGTAATTATTTCCGTCATTATAATGTGACTGAGCATTATTCGAGCTTGCATTTGAAGAACTGCTTTTCGTAGATTTTGATGACTTAGATGAATTGCTGTTTTTCTCATCTTTTTCTGAGGAAGATGATGGTGAACTGCTTTTGGAAGAATTTTTGTTTGAATCCGAATTTGTCATTTGCGGCACAGGCGACATTGTTCCTACATATAAATTATCAAGTTCTGATTCCGATGTGTCATCCTCATCTTCATCATGCCCAAAAACATCATCATAATTAAGGCTTTCTTCAGTTATTGTCTGTGTTGTTGATTGTTTAATATCATAGTCAGGATTACCACTCATTGATATAATAAGAATTATTACAATGAACACGACAATAAAGGCACCGACACCGATTACAAAAATCATCTTTGGAGACACCTTAGTTCTTTTATCAGAATTATCTTTATTATCGTATCCTTTGAATCCGGCATTATTATTATACTTTGGCATCTTTGTTTCCCCTTCTAAACAAGCCCTTCTTTTTCTTGGGTTTCTCTATTCCGAGTATATCATAATACATATCGGCATTCTCATCAGATATTTGAGCAAAGCAATCAGGTGAATAAGGAGCAAAATAGCACTTAGATTTTCTTTCGCTCATTATATCAAGCACATTTTGTTTGTCATGATTGGCAACAAATGAGAATACATAGTATATCTTATCATCTGAATATAATTGAGAAATCATTGCAGTAAGCCTGTCAATTTCATCAGGGGATCCCCCACATACAACAATACGGATATTCTTTTCAAAAAAATCCGACGGTATATTTACTGGGCATCCATAATCATACACCTCTACTTCATATTCTTTGTCATAAACAAGATTTTTCTTCCTATTAAGATACAAGCCATCATACAGTATACATTCACTTCCTGTATCTACATTTACATCATAATAATATTTTATCAACATGTCAAGAAAATTGCTGTTGTTATCTTGAACATAACATACACTTTGTCCAATATTACTTAAAAATCTTGTAATCTGTATTGCTTGAGTTGTGGTTCCAATTCTATCAAGTGAACCGATAACACCAATCGTTCGTTTTTGAATAGGAATATCAAAATCCTTTTTATTATCGAAAGACTCTGGTTTGACTTGAGTGTATGTAGCAAATTCAGAGTTCTGTTTCTGAGGGAAAGAAGTATTTTCAATAGGTTCTGTATTCATTGTAAGCGTAGTAGGTTGAATATTTTCAACCCTCTGCTGTTTATCCTGAGAGTTAGATATTGGCTTTTCCTGTGTAGTATCATCATTTAATTTCTTTATATTTTCTAGCTGAACAGGCATTTTTCCAAATATCTGATCAATAGAATCTAATGAGTCTGAAAGTGTTACAGGCTTAGTTTTAACTTTTTCCTCACTTTTTTCTTCAGAAGTTTTTTTAGAATCTTTTGATATATCAGACTTTTTAAGCCGTTCAATCTTCTCTACACTTTTTTCTTTTTCTTCAATACTCATCACACGAGGTTTATTTGCCTTATCATCTGATTTTGTTTCTGCTTTTTTAAAATCAGGCAAGACAAGAGATTCAAGTGTCTGAGGCTTACTGCGATTTATTGTTGAAGAATCAGTTTGTTTATTCTGTTTTACTGTTTGTGCGTTTTCATCTTCTTCCTTTATGATTTTTATATCGTCAAAAAAATTATTTGATACCTTTTGATTAGGAGTATCACTTGTTATTAAGGATGAAAATAGGTTTTCTTCCGCTTTTTTAGGAAGAAGTTTAAATCCGTATGCCGCAAGCCACTTTTCAAGACTTTTTCTGTCGGCATTCACATCAGAAATTATTGGATAGCCTATGTCTTTGAATTTTGGTGGTATATTTCTATATAGTATTAGTTCCGATTTAACTTTTTTATACTGCTCAAAGCAATCATAAAGAAAGTCGTCATCAATTTTTTTGTTATGCAAACAATCGAGATTAACAACTATAAGATTGTATTTGAACGCACTCTTTAATGCCGACACAAGACTTTCAGAAGATTCTGCACTTTCATCATATTCAAAAGTACAATCATATCCTTTACAAAACTCTTCAAAAGCCTTGCTTGGCTCATCATGTGTTCCTATATAGCATATTTTCATTACTTGCTACTTCCTTTCTCTTTGATAATATTTTCGAGTTCTTTGATTTTAGCCTTGGCTGTAGAAATATCGTCATTCTTTTCATCAATAGACTCCTCATATCCGGATATTTTATCCGTATAACTTTTGTAGCTTGTTTCGTAAGCAGAAATTTGTTCGTCAATCTTTTTTACTTCGTTGACAGTCATATACTCTTTGTCCTTATTAAGCTGATCAACCTTTGTTAGAATTTCCTTTTGGGATTCTTCTGCATCTGAAATTTTTTGAGTGAGATTTTCAATATCGCTTTCATAACCGTCTATTTCGTCATTAAGCTTGTTTATGTACATTTCTACAACAGATAACGGCTCAATTTTATCTGCATTTTCGACCTTATATTTATTAGTGTAAACTGTAGTATAAGCCGCATTTTTGTTTTCACCTTTTTTGGCAGACTCATCGGTAAGAATATCGTCATCTGCAACATATCCTACATTAAGTGCAAGCTCATTAAAGTCATCAGGAATATTGTACAGCATAACATTAACAAAACTGCTTGATTGATATGTAACTTCATATTCAACTTCTTTACTTTCTTTTACAACATTTCTTGATACAGCTTGAAAGATATATTCTTCCGATGCGTCAATTGCTGTATTATCAAAGCTTAATATTATCTGCATTTGCTTCTCTTTTTGAGAATAAATCCAGTTTTCGATTGTTACACTATGATCTGAATTTATTACTACCGGTGTCCTTAGGTTGGTATAAAGCAAACTATCTTCGCTCGGCAGAAAAATGCGAGGTGAAAGAAAGAAAAAAGCATATCCAAAAACAATTACTGCAAGCATTCCTATAATCGCTGTATTTCCTTTTATAGCTTTTTTCATAGTTTTAACTTCTGACAAATCAATTCCCCCTTTTAGGAAAGTATTTGTATTTTCATTAGTATTAAAAAAATTATCCACAGTACATCAAATGTGATGCACAATACACATATAAATTTTATAAATCTTCTGAAAGCAATTCCGTGTGGTTGTTTTCCGGATTTGGCAAGAAAATAGTATTTAAGCGAAAATGAACCCGCTTTTTTCTTATTGCATTTTTCGCAGGCTGGAGCAAGATTTTTTGGATCATTAACGCTATCTATTCCGCAAGTGACCAAAAGATTTTTATAAAAGTCAGATTGTTGGACCTTTTGAATCGGAATAACATGATCAACAGTTATTTTATCTTTACTCATTCTTTTACCGCAGTACACACAGCGATATACTCCTGTATCACTTGGATAAGCGTGAAAATATACACTTCTATACTTACTGCTGCGTATATATTTGTTTTCAATAATATTAACTGTAAGGTGCTTTCTGTGGCAAAATGAGTTAATATAGTCAACTATATCATTATCGGATGTAGTAAGAGTCCATTTTCTGCCTTTTGGTTTCAAGCCGAAATACGAAAGCTTATGACGATACCTATATGTGGTTCGTCTGCCGTCGGTAACCTCAACAAGCATTACTCATCATACCTCCGCCAACGATAAAAATACCCCTTAGCAAAATAGCGATAATTAAGCTTATATATCTGCTTCTGACTGTATAGCAGAATACCGCTTTCAACTAAATTACTAATCTGTTCTTTGACCTGTCTTACAGAGATTCTGAGGCTTTGGGCAATTTCGCTTTTTACATTATCGTTTAAGTCAATAATCTGACCTTTGCCGTCCTCTGTTGTCGGCTCAACCCTGTACAGAACTTCAACTAACACAGGATTCATAACAGCTTTTGCTTCTTTGCTGTAGTTAATGTTGTTGATATACATTTTGAGATAATACGGCTCTTTTTTAACCTTCTTTCCACCGTTGTTACTCTCATCAACGCCATCATAACAGTTTTTATTATCTTTTTCGGGGTTTTGATTTTGCCGATTGCTTTTGTAATTGTTGTTATAATGACCTCTGTTATTGTATTTTTCGATGTCATTTTCGCTCTCAAATGTTTGATTTTCATTTTTTACGGAAGAATTTTCAACCGTATTCTTAAATAAGTTTTTAAACATATTTTTTCTCCTTAATCTTTGTCTAAAATGTCAAACCCGTTAACTCTCCAACCAGTTGTATCTGTTTCGACGAGAGATACCGTATAGCTCAAACCGTCTCTTGTTTCGCAAAATATATGTACCGTGTCTTTGTCAAAATCAGCAAACCAACAATTATAAGCTAAGTAATTATCTTTTTTTACTTTTCTGTCGCATAAATCTTTATAAAAATCATCGGTAGTATATTGACTTAGTGCTTCCTTGTTAGCCGGATTCTGTACAAGAGAATAGCTTGTATATGCGTCTGCAAAATCAGAAACTGCACGAGTAAGTGTTGTCATAAGGTGGTTATCAATTTCATTTATTCTTTTGTTCATCCAATCAATTTCAGACTGTTTTTCTTTATACTCATTTGTGTCCTTATAGGTCGTTTCTTTTTGATTATCAAACAAATCAGAAGGACCTGTTGATTTTTGATAACCGGCAACTTTATCCTCTCCAACTTCATTTATGATGTTTTGACAGGATATTAATGTTTGCATAGGCTGTATAGTGATTACAATTGCCGTGCCAATTACCATAACACAAGCTAATAATGTAATCAAAACACCGTTATAATGTGCGTACAGAATATCGTGCAATTTTTCAAATCTTTCTCTCATAATTAATCCTCCAAATCGGATATTTTCTCTGCTTTATCTATCACCCAAGTACCGCCTGACACTACCATTGTAATTTTATACAAGCTTTCTGTGTCATTGATTTGTACATCAAAAATGTAATAGATATTGGTCGAGTAAGCATTCAACTCCTTAATATCCGTTCCGGTAACATAAATACGCTTTATTTCGCATTTACTTCCATCGTTATTTGATTTTTCAATATCAGATCTAATGTTATCAAGGAAATCAGAAGAACAATCATTTTCAATGGATTTCACTATTGAATCAAGATTATCTTTTTCTTTACCTTCATAGTTATATCTTGATTCAAAATAGTTCTTAATCTTATCTGTATTCTCTGTTTCGCCGTTTGCCGCTTTTTGCAAAGTCATCTCCGCATTTTTATATGCTTCATCTTGACTTGCTTCATAATCGGTCAGTTTGACAATAAGTTTGCCGTCTTTATCTCTTGATACGCTTGATATATCAAGGCTATTGACAATCTCAGATTTTTGCTCTGCCATATTACTTGATATGCCATATATAATTACACCGCTGACAGCAAAAGCTATCAGCAATATAACTATAATCGGATTTGTAATAATTTCTCTGATTCGTTCTTTCATTTTTGGCTCCTTAAAAATTCACTCAGCTTAAATTATCCCAAGTTGTTGCGGCAAATTCCATTCTGTCTGCTGATCCGGTTGCCGACCGTTCGTAATAATCGTGAAATATCCGTGCCGCCTGTCTAGCTCCGTCTTTCGTGTTTGGAACAGCTTGCATTCTTGACAAACATCCTGTACACCAATAGTAATATTTGTCATTGTAACTTCCCTGTCCGTCTTTAATTAGTGTTTGATATAGATACTCAAACTGAGCAGTTACATCAACTCCCCAATTCGGGCAGTCTCGCTTAAATCTTGTACAGTTATCTCCGTACCACATGCATATGCCTCCGGAATTTCCGACTGCTCCAAACGCATCAGGCACATAGCCCGCAAAATAGTTTGAAGGCAAATAGCTGGTTTCCCTAAAAATATTACCGAGCATTCCACAAATCATTGCCTTATTAAATCCCTTAGCTTCAAAAAATGTGGCAAATTGTCTTTCAAACTGAGGTGCAGAAAGATTATTAACAATTCCGGAACTTGTATTGCTGATAGGCGGTGTATATGCGTATATATATCCCTGTAAAGTCCAATCAGTTGCTCCAACATTGCCCGGATCGGATAATGGTGCAGTATTAAGATAAAAATTAGTACCGTTATACGCTGAGTTAGAATATGTAACTGTATTGTTTTCAATTTTCTCGACAACCGCAACATGACCTCCGCCCGGATGAACCCAAACTGCAACAGCTCCCAGTTTTGGCGTGCTTCCGTATGGGTAATAGTTATGGCTTTTGTTATAGTCATACCACATTTCTGCATTACCTGTGCATAGGTTCGGTCTTGAACCGTTAAGCTCGTAAATCCTGCCAAAGGCATATGCTGTACAGTTAGGCATGCCATAAGCCGGATAAAACGGATTATCTGTACTGTAATAGTATCTGCTGCTTGTTGATGGTGCAGTTAAACGAGGAGTAAACTGTTGAGATCCTCCCACCATACCGGTTCCGCCGGCACTTGAACTGCTTCCGGCTGTCGCACCAAACGCCATAAAAATGATGACTACGAAACTCAGCACAATAATTCCGATAGGACCTAAAATTGATATAAGACCTGCTATAACCATTTTAACCAAATGTGCAACTTTTCTGATTGCAGCGGCACTTTCCTTTTTCGCCTTTTTAATAGCCTTTTCCCGCAATCGTCTTGTTGCCGCATTTGCTATTTTCCCGGCACCTCTTAAAGCAGAACCACCAACACCTGCTAATTGTTCCGCATCATTATAGTCATCCATAACATCCTCCTATTATGTACCACCGCCAAACACAGCCAGTTCATCGTCGCTTGCCTCGACCTTAAACGCAACATTTTTATCACCTGAAATATTCAGTATAACTTCGCCTCGATTTAGAGTCGGAATCATAGCAAGTTCAGATTGTGTAAGACTTCCGCCGAAAGCACTGTCTATGCTCGGCAATGCTTTACTATCTTGTTTAAGAAGGAATTTGTACTGACACTGTGCAAAGAGTGTATTTATCATTTGCTGAGAGTCAGCATTAACTCCTGCCGGAATAAAGTCGTTTATGTCCTGAGAGGCAAATCCAAGCCCAGCGTAAAATTTTCTGCCCTGCCGTACATAGTTAAGCACCTGTTCAACAGCTTGAGGATTTTTACGGTTAATTGTTCTGTGCGACTCATCAATCAATAGCAAAAAGTGTTTCGCATCTATAAGGTCAATTTGACCGCTGTTAACCATTTTATTTGTTATAGTACCCACCTTTACGGCATTTGCCCAACAGAGCGATAACGCTGAGAATACCTGTGCTTTAAACACTTCGTTATCATTTTTCTTATCAAGCTTTTTTAAATTATAAACAACAACCTGCGTGTCAATAAGATTATCAATATCCGAATAGCTGTTAAATATATTTGCATTTGACTGAATGACATCTACGATAACAAGCTTGATGTGCAAGAGTATTGTTCGCATTTCTTCATTCTGCATTTCCTCTTTAGACATTGCACCTTCCTGCAATTCGCCATGCTGTATTTGACTGAGGTACCAATCAATTATCGGTAGTATATCTTCCATACGGGGATATGCCTTTGCCGGCAATTCTGTAAGGTTTGGTGTGTCTTTAGTAATTCCAAACTGTTTATATAATTGGTGCAAGATGTTCTTAAACATACGCTTTTCTATATCGGATGATTCAGGTGCAAGAAAGCTGTATATATTAGCCATTTTGGTGATATTCATATCATATGAACCTTCATCAGTATCATCTGCCTTATTAATCTGCAAAGGATTAAGTCTGCCACCGTCACTACCGTCAAGATATACAACCTTACCGCCGAGAGAATGACACACCTGAGTGAAATCACCTGCAACATCAATTACCCTCAGATAATCTCCTCGTGCCGCTCTGTCAACCATTATCTTCTTCAGAAGAGTTGATTTACCGACACCCGATAAACCAACCAAAAGAAAGTTATAGGATGACCTTGACTGTCCTGCTTCAAACATAT
>OHEQ01001236.1_pt1 | contig 9744 bp, 7 predicted proteins | sample 1567321 | NCBI WGS metagenome assembly OHEQ01 (sample SAMEA3879598, study PRJEB24766) | human gut metagenome | biome: human-associated habitat; feature: feces | place: USA | collected 1985/1987
TTGCAGAAAGCCTTTTTCAAACACGCTCTAAAACCTTATTAAAAAGGACTGGCAAATCGCCAGTCCTTTTTATTATAAGTTCGTATATACTCTGTCGGGGTTACCTTCTCAACCGGACCCCCCGTCAAGAAACTATATACTAACGGCCTGCAAGATAATCGTTCAGCTGCTGGATTAAAACATCAGCATCAATTCCGTGTACCATAGCAGCCTCCTCCAGAGATTCCATCTGTGCGGATGGGCATCCTACACATCCCATACCGGATGCCATAAGAATACCAGCCATATTAGGATCTAACTGAAGAAGCTGACCAATCAGCATATCTTTTGTCACCTGTGCCATGATCTGTTTCCTCCTTTTTTATATCGAGTTACTGTTCATGCCTGACCAGCAACTGCTTCTCTCGTAAAAAATTCCCTGCCATTACATCAAAACCGGCAGTAACTCTCCACGTTCCACTATTATAATACCAAATACACATTTACGCAACCGTCACAATTCTAAAATTTTGTTTATAATTTTGTACTTGATATCCTTTGACATATATATTAGAATAGACTCATATCCCAGAAGGGGTTTCTGTTCACTCTGTGACCAGTAATCATAAGGGAACTAAAGAGATTAAAGGAGGATATAACAATGGCATATGTAATTTCTGACGAGTGCGTAAGCTGTGGAACATGCGAGAGCGAGTGCCCAGCAGGTGCTATTTCTCAGGGAGATGATCATTACGTAATCGATGCAGATTCTTGCATGGACTGCGGAACTTGTGCTGATGCCTGTCCTACAGGCGCTATCAGCGAGGGTTGATTTTTCCCACATAAGTGATGATAGCATGAAGGGGAGCTTCCTATGGAGCTCCCCTTTTTCAAACACATTCTACACTCCGTTTTTCTTTTTTCCTTTCTTCTCCGAAGCTGCCGCTGCTTCTCTTCTTGCCATCTGCTGTCTCCTGATGGCTGCATCCAGAGTGCGCCACCTGTCTTCTCCTTCTTTTTGGGCATGAAGCTCCTGAGTAATCAGACGTTCTAATATCTCCTGAAACTCCAGAATCTTTTTATCTGGCTCCGCTTTAAAATTCTGAACATTCTCCAGCAGTTCTTCCCGAAGTGTATCTCTTGTTTCATTCTCTTCTTTTTCTATACTCTCATATTCCAGTAAATGTATTTTATCCTTTTCTTCCGGCACGATTACTTCCATTCCTTCTTTTTTTGTAAGCTTTGGAAGAAGATCATGTATCGCCCGAAGCTGCAAGCCTCTGTTCTTTAGTTCTTTAATGTTCAAAAACAGTTGAATATCATCCTGGGTGTAGCAGCGGTGCCCCAGCTCATTTCTGCGAATAGGAAGGGAAAGTTCATCCTCCCAGTAACGAAGGACATAAGATTTCACTCCTGTCAGCTTCACAGTCTCAGCCACGGTATAGCATTTTTCCATACTACCCCTCCTCATGAAATTGTTGCTGTCCACAAAACGAATCGGTTTGGCTGCCAGACAGCATCTGCATGAACAATAGCATAATTCACTGTTTTTATTATAACAAAAGGACTTTCAAATGCAAGAAAAAAAGGTCGACATAACATGCCGGCCTTTTCGAAGAAATACCATAATCAATCAGCATTTCCTTATTTTTTCATATTTACAAACTGTGTATACTGAGGCAGCCATACCAGCTCAACGGTACCAATAGGACCGTTTCTCTGTTTCGCTATAATGATCTCAGCAATTCCCTTTTTCTCCGTATCCTTATGATAATAATCATCACGGTAGATAAACATTACCATATCAGCATCCTGCTCAATAGCTCCCGACTCTCGCAGGTCAGAAAGCATAGGTCTGTGATCCGGGCGCTGCTCTACAGCTCGACTGAGCTGTGAAAGTGCAATGACCGGAACGCTGATCTCACGGGCAAGTGCTTTCAAGGAACGTGAAATATCGGAAATTTCCTGCTGTCTGGAATCAGAATGTCCGCTTCCACTCATCAGCTGAAGATAATCAATCATAATAATTCCAAGATTGTGCTCTAATTTGTATTTTCGGCACTTGGAACGCAGCTCGGAAATGGAAATACCGGGGGTATCATCAATAATAAGATTAGAGCGTCCGATAATATCTGCACCCTCCACCAGCTTGGTCCAATCCTCGTCTTTCAGATTACCAGTTCTCATATTCTGGGAATCCACATGAGATTCCATCGCGAGAAGACGATTGACAAGCTGCTCCTTTGACATTTCGAGGCTGAATATTGCAACCGTGACATCTTTGCGAAAAGCCATATACTGTGCAATATTTAATACAAACGCCGTCTTTCCCATGGACGGACGAGCCGCAATCAAAATAAGATCTGACGGCTGCATACCTGAGGTCTGGCGATCCAAATCAGTATATCCAGTAGAAAGGCCAGTTACCATGCTGTGATTTCGCGATGCAATCTCAATTTTATTTACAACGTTTATAACTACATCACGTATCGGCACATAGTCACTTGTTGCTCTTGTTTCCAGAAGACCAAAAATACGCTTTTCCGTTGATTCCAAAATGGTATTGACGTCTTCTTTTTCCATGTAGCAATCATTTGCAATCTCTTCATTGATACGAATCAGGCGTCGAAGCAATGCCTTCTCATACACCAGATTGGCATAATAGCGAATATTAACGGAAGTCGGCACCATATTAAGCAGCTCACGGAATGCAGCAATGCTGTAGCTTTCCGGCGGCACATCCTTGGTCTTTAGCTGCTCTTGAACGGCTACTAGATCTGTTGGCTTTCCCTCATTGTAAAGCTCCATTATAGCCTCAAACATGGCACCGTACTGCCGTCCGTAAAAATCATCCGAATGGATAATCTCACTGGCTGCCGATATGGCTTCCTTGTCCATGAGCATACAGCCGATTACTAACTGTTCGGCCTCCGTGTTGTGCGGGAGTACTCGTTTTATTAATGCCTCTTCCATGTTTTTTATGCTTCCTGAACTTTAACGGTCAGCTTTGCAGTTACTTCTCTGTGAAGCTTAACCGGAACAATCGTAGTTCCACATGCCTTAATAGGCTCTGGCAGAACCATCTTCTTCTTATCAATCTCAAGACCTAACTGCTTCTCGCATGCAGCAGCGATTTCCTTTGTGGATACAGAGCCGAACAGCTTGCCGCCCTCACCTGTCTTAACATTCAGTACAACTGACTTTTCCTCAATCTTTGCTGCCAACTGCTTTGCTTCCTCTAACTTCTGTGCTGCAATTCTATCCTCATTTGCCTTCTGTAGCTTCAGATCATTTAAATTCTTTGCTGTTGCTTCAATTCCAAGCTTCTTTGGAAGCACAAAATTTCTTGCATAACCATCGTTAATCTTTACGCGCTCACCCTTTTTTCCAAGTGATTTTACATCCTGTAATAAAATTATTTCCATTTTTTTCTCCTCCAATTCTAATATCTATATCAGCCCTTCACTTCGTCACCTTTTTCTTCCTGAGCCATAAGCACATCCTTCAACATACTTCTGGCCTCTCCAAGTGTGACATTGCGAAGCTGGGCACCTGCGACGTTCATATGACCGCCTCCGCCAAGCTTTTCCATTATGGTCTGTACATTTACCTCATCAATAGAACGGGCACTAATATAAATCTGATTTTCATATTCTGTCATCACAAATGATGCACGAATGCCGCGAATACCCAAAAGCTCATTTGCTGCCTGCGCTGCAATAACTGTCGGATTTCCAGTCATGTCACTTGGACATACACTGATTGCATAGCGCTCATGGAACATCTCCACCTCACGCACGGCCTCTGCCTTTGCCTTGTAATCCTCCATATCATCACGAAAGAGCTTTCGCACTTTTGTAATGTCGGCACCATTTCGACGTAAGAAAGCCGCCGCCTCAAACGTTCTGACACCTGTATTATTCATGAAATTATTTGTATCCACAACAATTCCAGAATACATTGCATCTGCATCAGTCGGACGAATCTTGATTGAATCTGAATAATACTGCAATATCTCTGCCACCATCTCACTGGCAGATGATGCATAAGGCTCCACATAGCTAAGCACTGCACCCTCAATACAGTCACGCGACTGACGATGATGGTCAAGCACTACCACATGCTGTGCTAACTGCAAAAGCTGCGGACACTCTGTTCGGCTTGGTCTGTTATTATCCACCACAATCAGAAGTGTTCCTTCTGTTATCCTCTGAATTGCAGTCTCATTATCAATAAACAGCTTCTTTCCATATTCTTCATCCTCGGCAAGACGATTTAGAAGAGGTTTTATGCTGTTTGCAATAGTATTCAGCACAATATGAACATCCTTACCAGATGTTCTGGCTGCGCGATAAATACCAACTGAAGCACCAATACAATCTGCATCGCTGATTGAATGACCCATGATCAGCACATCAGAAGATGCCTCTATAAGCTCCTTTAACGCCTGTGCCTTGACACGCGCCTTAACACGCGTATTCTTGCCCTGGCTCTGTGTACGACCGCCATAATAGGTGATCTCATCCTGATTTTTAAGAACAACCTGATCACCGCCGCGTCCAAGTGCCATGTCAATTGCCATGCGCGCGTAGTCATAATTTTTCGAATACGTTCCGCCGTTTATGCCAAGTCCGATACTGATCGTAACATTTATCGTGTTTCCGATACTGATCGTCTTCACATCCTCAAGAAGTGAAAAATCATTTGCCTGCATCTCTTTTAAATGCTCGTTGCTGACGATGGCAAAATATTTATCATTCTCTAGCTTTTTAATAACACCATGATAGGCACTGATATACTTTGTAATCTGACGGTCAATCAGCGCTATCAGCAAAGGTCGTCTCGTCTCCTCTATGGAGTCTAGGACTTCATCATAGTTATCAAGATAAATCAGCGCCGCAACAAGCTTTTCATCCTCAACCTTCTGCTTCCACTCAAGCATCTGTGTCTCGTCTGACAAATACACTGCATACATCATTGGTGCCTTTTTTCCCTGATCCTCTTCATCAACAACCGTCTCCACAATATCACGAATCGACACAGCCTTAATCGTGATCTGATATTTTCTTCCCAGATACTCCGAATGGACCTGTGATGTTCTTTGATTCTTTGGAAACTGTCTGTCGATTCCCGGAAACAGCGTACCCAAGTTTTTATGTGCATTGTTATTTAGCTGAACAATTCGCTGAAATGACTGATTCATCCATATTAGACGGCCAATCTCATCTGCCACACCATATGGAAATTCCATTTCCTGCAGCAGCTGCTTTTGAATCTGGGCATAACCTGCGCCAAAGCCAACCATGTCACTGTTAATTCTGCGGTGATAATAGATTGAAAGCGCCATAAGACCTATGATCAGAACAATTGAGCAGGCGCTTGCCGCCACACCAGCCATCCAGTCAATCATAGTGATAATGATGCTTAGAATCAAAAGCGAAATACATACAAGCAGCGGCCAGTTCATATACGCACTTAAGCTTCCATGTACTTTCACAGCCTCCTGCTTTTGCGTCTGACGAAGCTTTTCCTTCTCCTCGCGCTTTCTGTCTATATCCTGCAAAGCAGCTTTTCTCTCTGCCGATATTCTCTCAGATTCACCCGGCTCCGGTACCGTTTCACCCGGCTTATTTTTTTCCTCCATATCCATCTCTCCCCTGCCTGTCATGCAGGCAACGTTGTTTCAATCCACACCTACGAGATGTGGGAGATTTTTGTGTCAGGTTCGTAAAAAGTTTGTCAGGAATTTGTCCTGAGTTTTTTACAAAGCCATACAGGGTAAGTATAACACATTTGGGTAGAAATAGGAAGTAGGAAATTATAAGGAGACATGCATGTGCATGCCTCCCTATAAGTTATCTCGCACAAAGGCTATTGATGAAGACAATATAGCAACCAAAATCACCTATCGTTTTTCTATAATATTTATCGTCTTCTTCATATCCTAGTGCATCTCTCCACTCAGTGTTTTTTCCCTGCGTCTTTAAATAGCGCGCCATCATATTAAAATGAGTGATGACACTATTGTGGCAGGCTGTGCGAAAAGAGTCCTGCTCCATCTTCTGGCTGCGATCTAAGCTCAGCCATTTTGCACGGATTTCAGCATATGTTGTTGCTTCTCCTATCAATTCATCATACAGTTCCTGACCAACTGGATCATTTTCGATTTCCTTAAGTAATTTTTGATGCAGCTCTCTCATCTGATCAAATGTCAGACTCTTTGGTGTTTGTAAATAGTTTTCGTATGTGCTAGCCATGTTTTTTACCTCTCTTTCTTGTACAATTTTGCATATTCCATTTACATAAATATAAAGCATACACATTTATCACACAGGATTATCTGGATTTTTAAATGGTGTATTGCCGTGGATAGCGTTTTACAAACATACGCAATCCCCTTCCATATTCATCATCGCGGTTCAGCTCCAATGGCAATCTAGCATCCATATACTCCTCATACCCTGATAAGTACATATACTGTATGCAGGTCCACTGTGCCATTCCTTCTTCCACATCCCTCATTCCCTCATCTGTCGGATATCTCTTATGAAGTTCTCTGTAATTCCAATTATCAAACTGCCAGATATGTGTTAGTTCATGTACTATCGTTTCCACAAGCTTTGGTCTTGGTGCACCGTTTTCCAATACAATTTTAGTTCCCTGTGAATTGGCATACCCAATTACTCTAGAGTCATGGCCTGATGTCGGTCTCCATTTTTTCTTAAATGCTCGTTGAACCACACTTGTATCCACCACCTTTACACGTATCTTTGGATTCAATTTGATTCCATAATAGATTTCCATATCATGAAACACCTTTTCAAACAGCTTTTCATATTCTTCTAACGTATGAAGGACTGTCTCTGAACACTTTGAGCAGCGTTCTCTGCCATCTTTTAATACCTGATAAGAATCATTGCTTAACTCTCTTCCGCAGAAATCACACATGTGACCTTTTCCATCCAGACAAATTTTAATTTTCTTTTTTCTAGTGGCCGTATAAGCATTCTGATCAAATCCAAGCGATTTCAGATACTGCCCCGTCTGTTCCACCTGTACCATTCTGCTGTATTCAGAATATCCAAATTTGAGATAGCACAACTGTGCCTCCTGTGTATCATTTTCTTCATTCTTGGTAACATCCTCTTCCCCAGAATCACCTTCAAACGTATGAGCATAAATTTGTGATTCTTCTGCCTCATTCTCCACACTTTCATCCTCTGATGAATTATCTGGATATTGTTCTTCTTGCTGACCTTCTATCAACCAATCACAGTAATCATAAATCAGTTCAAAAAATCTTGTCAAATTTCTTTCTACAGAGGTTAGCAATCCCATATCAATCTGACTATCCTCAAAAATATAAATTGCAGATTCATCAAATTCTCCTGTAAGCCCCTGAAGTACCCCTTCTGGAATATCTTTTGACTCATTCGTTCCAGGTGTAACTGCTGCCAGATAATCTGTCATATTGGAATAAGTAGAACGGAATATTTCATTTAGCATTATTGCTATCGTAATTCTAATCTCGTCAGATGCCTTAGGAAGCACAATCTTCAAAGATTGTTTCTTTTGATAATTTCTTTTTGGAATATCAGATACTTCAACCTTTACTGCACTACAAATATCATGATAATCACTCAACTGTAAATATCCGCTTGTTGATACACATAAATTTGCAAATCCAGTATAGATATCAATTCCATTTACCTGACGATGTCCAACATCGTCACTTTGATTCCATACAGCTGTTTCAACATTCCATGTTCGAATCTGTCTATAGTACTTTCGGCTCGTAATATGCTCACCTGCACGTCTTACAATTACAGCATTACGAAGTTCACTGTTGCCTCGAACAATCGACAATACCTCATAATATTTTCCAGCAAGTGTGCAAAACTGCCCTGGAATAAATGATTGATAAATATGCCCCATCAAACGGCTTCCAAGATAATGGCGCTTTTCTTCTTGATTTTTTTCCATATCATCTTCTGCAACATAGTATGCATTCTGAAGCTCAACCGCATAATTGCGAACAAATTCATCATTTTGAATAACATAATAGTTTTCTGCAACTATCGTATTATTCTTGACAGTTTTTTCTCCTTTCTTGTGAATTTTTACAATTTGGCGATACTGTCTAACATCATAATACTCTTGAATTAACGCATTAAGAGAATCACATGTAACAGGTTCAAAAATACCTACCTGCGCAAAAATTCGCTCCAATGAAGTGCTTCCAACTGGATAATTCGACATCATGATAATCATCTGCAGAACCGCATTTCTTTTTGTTCTCGCATAATCTGCAGAAATTTGTGGAACTGCTCGTGGATCATTCATGAAGATTTTTTCATTGCAACACATGTAACCTCGCAACATATAATTTGACGACAACACATTTGTAAAGGATTTTTCTTTTCCTCTCGTACTAAACTGTCTTCCTATCTCAAACAAATTATACGACTCATCTTCTATTATATTAAATGTTATATCCGTTCTCGGTAGATTCCATAAGTTCCTTGAGAACTGCAATGCTTTAAATAACGCCTCCTGATCCACTGCGCATTTTATATACTGACAAATCGCAGAATAATACAATCCTGTAATCCAACGGATATCCCATACTGGGAATAGTGTGTCGCTTCTCCATGACACAACTTTAGCACCAAGTTTTAAAGCAATTGCCGCAAGTGCAGTTCCCTCTCCCATATATGTTACAAAATTTGTAAATATTCTCTTATTGATATTTCCACAGTCTGCATTCCAGAACATAACCGTACTGTCCTTTGCAGTAGGTACCGTTGCACGAACTTCCGTCAAGCTAACTTTGAGTATATGAGAAAGTGCGTCAACTAATCCTTCTACATTTCTGTCACAAGCACAATACACTGGTTTTTCTCTTTCAGTTCCTAACATATCAGAAAGAATACTCAATCCAATTTGTCCCTGCGCAATTAGCATTGATGGTTCGAGAATCAAAACAAAAGACACCTGTTCCAAAAATTTTCTGTTTAATTCTAGCATTTCCACATTGTAGAGTTCCTTTGCACTCAATATTGCAATATCCCCCTCTACTATTTTCCGTTCCATTTTGTCGATTTTCCAAAAGGAAGGAACATGAGTTACCTGAAAAAATCCATTTTGCAGCCACTCTTTCAATTCCTGCTCCATCTCATATCTTCCCGTTATTACAAGACCTTTTCCCTGACGAAGTAGTGCCATATTAAGAGTAAAACAGATTTCCATGGTTAAATCCTGATAAAATGGATTTGCGAAAATAACACTCTTCCCACGCAACATATCACATATAGACAAAATATAGTTGCTTTCAATAGTTCTTCCGTTTTCTGTCTCTTGTTTCAAATATGCAGCAAGCGCTTTATCTTGATTATTTTTCGACTTTTCCAATTCTCCTATCATCGATTCAATTTTTGTTTTTTCTTCTTTGGAATTACTCCACGATACTTCATACTCCCCTATTTCAACATCGGAGAATACCCTGTGGTATTGTTCTTTTAACTCCGTAAAATTAACATTTTTATTATGAGAAAATGGCTCTTCTTTTTCTTTTTTTTCTTCTATCTCATTCTCCGTTAAGCCGCTAAAGTACGCCATAACTGCCTCAAGTGTAATAACCGCAATAACTGGATATGGACGATAATAGTGAAAGCATGTCAAATCTGAAAATTCATATGACAAAAATAAAATTGCTGTTGCTATAATCACAGCACCAAAAAACATTGTATTATATATATTTTTCAA